>Ga0207705_10000064_pt1 | contig 141200 bp, 105 predicted proteins | sample KBSC13metaG_FD_184314 | JGI IMG/M metagenome (GOLD analysis project Ga0207705, IMG submission 184314) | Corn rhizosphere microbial communities from Kellogg Biological Station, Michigan, USA - KBS C1-3 metaG (SPAdes) (version 2) | ecosystem: Host-associated > Plants > Roots > Rhizosphere >... | reverse complement strand
GTGAACCCGTCCTAAGACGGCGGGACCCTGCCGTGGCTCTTTAGGCATTCCGGACTGGCGGACGTTGCACACCGAGCCATGTATACGAGTCAAGACCCCTGTTCAATGAATGTTGGTTCAACCAGCGTAGATCGCGCACCTGCTTAGCAGGCCGGTTTCTTAGGTTGGATGCTAAATGCCCGCACCTCGAATGGCAAGTGAGGCGCCTTCTGATCCTTTCTCCTGCCTCCGCCATATTTTCGTCAATTCAGAGATGGTCGCCTCTGAGCATGACATTGCGGACGATCAATATCTCGAGCGTGTGCGTGTCAGGGAGATGAGCTGGACTTTGTTCTCAATGCGAATCGCAGGGCAAAATCTACCCGCTTTCTGTCGTCTTGTCCGTGAAATGACCATGTCCGAAAACCGCGAGTGTATAGCTTGTGCGAGTGCGAAAATCTTCACATGGAGCTGCCCGATAAACAGATTTGTTACCGCGCTCTGCAGAGCCGCGATGCTCGGTTTGACGGGCTGATCTATGTGGGTGTCACGTCAACTGGCATCTATTGCCGCCCTGTCTGCCCGGCAAGAACCGCGAAGTTCGAGAACTGTTCATTTTTCGGCTCGGCTGCGGCGGCCCAGGAAGCAGGCTTTCGTCCCTGTTTACGTTGCCGGCCGGAGACGGCTCCGGAGCTTGCTTCATGGCGCGGAACATCGAATACGGTATCGCGGGCGCTGGCTCTTATTAACAATGGCGCTCTCGACGGCGACAATGCAAACGTAGAAAAATTGGCCGGACGTTTGGGTTTGGGAGAACGTCAATTGCGACACCTGTTTCGACAGCATCTGGGAGCCTCACCCATTGCCGTCGCACAAACCCGGCGTGTCCTTTTTGCCAAACAACTTATACATGAAACACGAATGCCTATGACGGAGATAGCGCTGGCCGCTGGATTCGGCAGCCTTAGAAGATTCAATGAAGTCTTTCAAGGCCTCTTTCATCGTCCGCCAAGCGCTTTACGCCGAAAGAGTTCTGGAGGAGCTGAAAATGCGGATGCGGGCGTAACGCTTCGGCTGAGGTACCGGCCACCGTATGACTGGAGCTCAATGCTCGGTCATCTGCAAGCTCGAGCAATTCCAGGCGTCGAGGTCGTCGAAGATGACGTCTACCGGCGGACCGTCGAACTCAAGGGTTGTACCGGCATTGTGGAAGTGAAGCACTTGGCCCGATGGCAGAGCTTAGGGGTTACCATTCGATTTCCGAATGTGCAATGTCTGCCGGAGATCGTGACCCGGGTCCGTCGCCTATTCGACCTTGGTGCAGACATCGATACGATCGACGCGCATCTCGCGCATGACGCTCTGCTCGCGCCCCTGGTCGCAGAACGTCCCGGGCTTCGTGCGCCCGGAGGCTGGGATGGTTTTGAACTAGCGGTGCGGGCCGTTCTGGGACAACAGATCAGCGTAGTCGCTGCCCGGCGGCTTGCGGGGCGACTCGTAGCCCTTCATGGTGATCCGGCATCGCCAAATGGACATGCGAAGTTGTCACATGTTTTTCCTACGGCGATGCGCCTTGCAACCGAACCGATTGGACTCGGCATGCCGACGGCACGCCTCTCGACTCTTAAAGCACTGGCTGAAGCTGCCGCAGCAAATCCGAATTTATTTCGCCCCTCTGCAACCATTGAAGAGGCAATTACTCAACTACGTACCATCCGCGGAGTAGGAGAATGGACGGCACAGTACATCGCCTTGCGCGCCCTGCGCGAGATGGATTCGTTTCCCGCAACAGACATCGGCCTGCTGCGGAGTATCGCAAGGCTGGAAGGGAAGCAGTACACATCGGCGGAGCTTCTCGTTCGTGCCGAGAACTGGCGGCCATGGCGCGCCTATGCCGCGCAGCATCTCTGGGCCGCCGAACCCAATGGTTTACCAGACAAAAGGAGCTCACGTGAAAAAAGTGCGGCAGTTACTTATTGATCGAATCGACACGGCCATCGGAGAGATGATTCTCGTAGCGGACCATGACGGAAATCTGCGGGCCATTGATTGGGCAGATTATGAAACACGGATGCGCCGCCTGTTGAGGCTTCATTATGGCAAGGATGGTTTCGATCTGAAACCGGCTGACAATCCGAGCGGCTTGTCCGATGTAATCCGTCGTTACTTTGCCGGCGATCTGAACGCAATCGACCGTTTGCCGGTGGAGACTGCTGGCACGCCCTTTCAACGTGAAGTCTGGCGGGCCTTGCGAGACATCCCTGTAGGAACGACCTTGTCTTATGCACAGATCGCTGAGCGAATTGGTCGTCCGACTGCGGTCCGGGCAGTCGGCCTGGCCAACGGATCCAATCCCGTTGGAATCGTTGTGCCATGCCATCGCATAATAGGTGCCAATGGCTCCCTGACCGGTTATGGAGGCGGCATGGAACGCAAACGTTGGCTCCTTGATCACGAAGGGGTAAAAAGACAGGTTGGATATCCCAAGAAATATCCGATGGCGTCAATCTCGACGAGGCCATCGGAGAAACTTGGTCACTCGAATCTCGAAATGGCCGGGCCTCATTTCAAGACTGGCAGCTAGAGGTAGCCCGGGGGATACTTTTAGTCCCAAAGTCTTCATTCTACAGGTCTTATTTTTCAAAGTCTTGTTTCTAAAGGAGTTAGGTCAAAACTGGCCTGATTGGCTCTGCGGAACCTGGCCTACTGTTCTATTTTAACGAATTGAGTGGAACTGTTTTGCAATTTTTATCTATTTTGTTTTGTTGTAGTTGGGCTATTCCGGGGCTTGACAGGTTTTTATTGGCCTTCTTGAAAACCGCCTCGTCGCAGCACAGATGACACCCGGCTCAGGTCTTACCTTCGCTCGAGGAGCGCATTCGCCTGTTATCCACAGGCGAATGCAACTTTAGGCGATCAGTCAGGCCGCTGCTGATCGTCTATTCGAAAAACGAGTCTGTATTAATTACTCATAGCGCAGGGCTTCCATAGGGTCGATTTTCGATGCTCTTTTTGCGGGGAGATATCCGGCGGTAGAAGCGACCAGAACAAGAAGCACTACGGCTGCGGTGAGGCTCAGCGGATCGGTGCCTTTGAGGCCGAAGAGCATGTTTGCCACGAGACGGTCTCCCGCGAGGGTCACGGGAATTCCAATGGCGATCCCGATTGCCACCAGAAGCAGGATTTCGCGCATGACCATCCAGCTTACGTTCGATCTGGCCGCGCCCAGGGCCATACGGATTCCGATCTCATTGGTGCGGCGGCTGACCACATAGGACATGAGGCCGTAGATGCCGATGGCGGAGAGGAAGACGGCGAGCAGGCCAAAGAAGGCCGAGAGCTGCGCAACCAGACGCTCGTTCGTCATCGAACGCGCGACCTGCGCATCGAGGGTAGTGACGTGTGCGATGCGCACATTGCGGTTGATCGATTTGATGGCCTGCTGGACCGAGGCGGAGATGGTGTCGAAGTCACCGGAGTAACGGACTTCAAAGTCGCCGAAGCCCCATGGGCGCTGGACGTAGGAGAGATAGTTGATGTTTTTGGTTTGCTCCTGCAGGGTATTGAATTTTGCGTCTTTGACGATGCCGATGACCTCGTACTCATTCGCCGGCTTGTTGTCGCCGACGTGGAAGTGTTGACCGATGGGACTGCCGGGAGGAAAGAGTGTCTTTGCGATGTGCTCGCTGATGACGGCCACGCGTTGCGACGTTGCAGTATCGGAGGAGGAGAAGGTGCGTCCCGCGATGAGCGGGATCTGCATGGTCTTGAAGTAGCCGTTGCCGACGACGTTCTGATGTACGCTAACGTTTTCATTGTTCGGCATCCCAGGGACAAGAACGGCGTCGCTCCAACTGCCCTCGTGGAAAGTGAAGGCGGAGAAGCTGGCGGCTTTGACGCCGGGCAGCGCGTTCACGCGAGCCTCAATCTGCTGATAAAGAGCATTGAGGCGCGGATCGTTGTCTTTGTAGCCGAGGGCATCGGTCTCGACCTGGAGGCGAAGGACGTTTTCACGATTGAAGCCGGGGTCGATGTGATTGAGATTGACGAGGCTGCGGAGGAAGAGGCCGGCTCCAACGGTGAGGACGAGAGACAGGGCCACCTGGGAGATGACAAGGACCTTGGCGAGAGGATTTCTGGCCCCCGCACTGGCTGGTCCGCGACCATCCTTGAGAGAGTCGGTGAGGTGAAGCCGGGTGGCGCGGAAGGCTGGGATGGTGCCGAAGAGGATCGCGGTGGCGATGGTCACGGCGAAGGTGAAGGCGAGCAGGCGCAGGTTGAGGCCGACGTCGATCGGCAGGACATCGGGGCCGCCGGAGACCATGCGCAGAAGGAATCGATTGGCGATGAGAGCGAAGCCTATTCCCAGCAGGCCGCCGATCAGAGCGAGGGTGAGGCTCTCGGTGAGGAGCTGGCGGATAAGGCGGCTGCGCTGTGCTCCGAGCGCCTGGCGGACGGCGAGTTCGCGAGCACGGGCGGTGGAGCGGGCGAGGAGAAGATTGGCGATGTTGGCGCAGGCGATCAAAAGGACGAGCGCTACGATGGCCATGAGGATCTGCAGAGGCTCGGAGAATTGCTGCCGAATCGACGAGAGGCCGTTGGCCATGGGGGTCAGCGCGACGTGGGTCTTGCTGAGCTTGTCCAGATTTTTCTGGCTCAGGTCAGCGTCGGAGAAGCCGCGCGTGATCTGCTGCATCAGCAGGTTGACGTTGGCCGTGGCCTGGGTGAGAGAGACGCCGGGCTTGAGACGGCCAATAACGTTCATCGACTGGGTGAAGTTCTTGTCATAGGCGTCCCATCCAGGGGGAACGGATTTAGTCATGGACATGGGCACCCACATGTCGGGGGACTCGCCGACCCTGGTGCCGAAGAATTCGACGGGCGCTACGCCTACCACCGTGAAGATGGTGGTGCCAAGTTTGATTTTGCGATTGAGAACGTTGGGATCGCTGGCCAGAGCACGCTTCCAGAAGCCGTTGCTGAGAACGACGACAGGATGATTGCCCTGCGAGTTGTCATCCGCTTCGGTGAGCGTGCGGCCGAGCGCAGCCTGTACGCCGAGCATGGGAAAGTAAGTGCCGGAGACGAGATTGACGTGCATCAGCTCGGAGTCGGTGGTGGATTCGCCCTTGTTAGTGAGAACGAATCCATGCACGTCGTCGGTCATGCTGAAGACGGCCGCGACGTCGGAGAAGACAGAGTTCTTCTCCTGGAGTTGACGGTAGAACGGGTAGGAATACAACTCGGTATCGACGAAGTTGTTGCCGATGCCGCTGTCCTGTCCAGTGCCGAGAAGGACTAGCTGCTGCGGATTCTGGACGGGGAGCGAGCGCAGCAGGACCGCGTCGAGAAGGCTGAAGATGGCGGAGTTTGCCCCGATGCCCAGGGCCAGCGAAGCGAGCGCGACCAGGGTGAGGGCGGGGCTGCGAAGAAGGGCGCGCGTGCCATAGGCAATGTCGCTGAAGAAGCTTTCCAGTGTTTCCGATCCCCATGCCATGAGACTTCTCTCCTTAATGCGGGCGGCGTTGCCGAACTTGAGATGAGCTGCGCGGGCGGCTGCCATGGGCGTAAGGCCGCGATCGACCTGCTGCTGACGGCGAAGTTCGAGATGGAGGCGCATCTCGTCGTCAAGATCGCGATAGAGCTGATCGCGATGGAAGAACATCCTGATGCGTCTTCCGATTTCGCCGGGCAGGTTCATGCGTTCCTCTATGCCGTTTGAATGACCTTGGCGACTGCGCCCATGATGCGATGGAATTTACTGAGCTCGAGGGTGAGCTGCTTCTTTCCATCTGCCGTCAGCGTGTAGTAGCGGGCGCGGCGATTGCCTGCGGTGACGCCCCATTCGGCGACGACCCAACCCTTAATGAGCATGCGTTGGAGCGCAGGGTAGAGTGAGCCTTCTTCTATCTGGAGAATGTCTTCCGATCGCTGCTCGATCGCCTCGGCAATCTCGTAGCCGTGGAGTTTCCTGTGCAGGGCGAGGGTCTTGAGGATCAAAAGGTATAAGGTACCGGGGGGAATTTCATCGCGAGACATACTCTCTTCTCCACTTGCATAGTTAGACTATGTCAGTGTGGGCCTGGGAAGATCAACTGTCAAGTGGACATGGTCGAGTTGATGAATCTACCGGCTTCATTGCTTCCTTCAAACCCAATCCGCGACGGTGACGAACTTCATGGCGGCGGGTTGGTAGTGGTCCAGCAGGCGGCGGGTGGCTTCGACTGAGGGCAGGCGGGGCTGGCCGATGCCGAGGTGGCCGCCATCGTGCAGCAGGACATTTGAGGCGCGTCTCCGGCTGCGGTTGCGCTCGATGCCGCGAGTGACGGTGCCGAGGATCTCTTCGGCGGGGATGGGGTTCCAGTCGAAGGCCGTGATGTTCCACTGGACGGCGGTGAGGCCAAGTTCGCGGGCGATCCCGAGCACGGCGGGGCGGCGGGCACCGTGGGGTGCGCGGAAGAAGCGGACCGGAGCGCCGAGCGTGTCTTCGAGCACGGCGTTGCACCCGGCAAGCTCCTCGCGAATGCGCGCCGAGGACTGCCACGAGAGCCAGGGGTGGGTCATGGTGTGGTTGCCGACGATGTGGCCCGCTGCGGCGATCGAACGCACCAGCGCGGGACGCTGACGGGCAAAGCCGCCGATGAGGAAGAAGGTGGCGTGGACCTGATGATGGGCAAGGACTTCGAGCAGCCGTTCGGTGGCTTCGTCGTTAGGCCCGTCGTCGTAGGTGAGAGCGATCTCGTCGGGGTTGGGGCCTGCGACCAACACACGTCCGAAGAGCTGCGACTGCGGCCAGAGAGCGGCGTAGGCGGCGCCGCCTGCGATGGCGGTGGTGCTAAGGACGGCGGCGGTGGCCAGTTGGATCGATGTCATCTTCCGTCCTCCAACCGGGTACGTCTCAGGCGTGGGCCGGGGTCAGGTGAAGCAGGGCGAGCACCTCTTCGACGTGGTTCTCGGGCTTCACCTTGGGAAAGACATGCAAGAGGCGCTGGCCGGAACCGGTGTCGGGGCCGATGATGAAGGTGGTCCGTTCCACGCCTTTTACCAGCTTGCCGTACATGCTCTTGGGCCGGAGCAGGTCGTAGCGTTTGATGAGGGTCATGTCGGGGTCGGCGAGCAGATCGTAGGGCAGGTTGTACTTGCGCTGGAAGTTCTTCTGCGCCTTGACGTCGTCGCGGGAGATGCCGAGGACGACGACTCCGGCCTGCTGGAGCTTCTGAAAGGCATCCCGAAAGCCGCAGGCTTCGATGGTACAGCCGGAGGTATTGGCGCGGGGGTAGAAGAAGAGGACGACTGGCTTATCGGAGAAATCGGTAAGGTTGACGGTCTCTCCGTCCTGGTTCTGGAGCGTGAAATTTTCGACTTTATCGTTGATCTGCATGCAATCCTCGGGCGAATTTAAATACGGGTTCGTAGTCTCTCTGCGGTGTGGTCATGAAGCAATCAGGAGCGCATCGATGGTCTTTTCAAGCGATGCGGAGTCCTCGACGTGGGAGGTGGGCTGGTTCCGGTCGATCTGGCGCATGAGGCCGGAGAGGACCTTTCCGGGGCCGACCTCGATGAAGTGGGTAACCCCTTGAGCGATCAGGAGTTCAGCGCACTCGACCCAGCGGACCGGAGCGGTGACCTGACGGACCAGGCAGTCGCGGGCCTCGGCGCGGCGGGTGATGAGGCGCGCATCGACGTTGCAGGCGATGGGGAACCGGGGATCGTTGAAGACGACGGCTTCGAGGTCGGTTGCGAGCGCCTTTTGCGCCGGCTCCATCAGAGCGCAATGGAAAGGAGCGCTGACGGCGAGCATGATGGCGCGCTTGGCGCCTGCCTGCTTGCACAGGTCGGAGACGCGATGGACGGCGTCGGTTGCGCCCGAGATTACGGTCTGGCCGGGGGAGTTGAGATTGGCCGGCGAGACGACGGCGCTGTTAGGCGAGAAGGCCTGCGCCTGCGGGCTGGTGATATCTGAAGTCGGCAGCGGTGTGAGGTCGTCGGAGACCTGGGCGCAGATGTCGTTGATGAGGTCGGCGGAGAGGCCGAGGATGGCGGCCATGGCGCCTTCGCCCGCGGGGACGGCCTGTTGCATGTAGCGGCCGCGGTTGCGGACGGTGCGGACGGCGTCGGCAAAGGAGAAGGTTCCGGCGGCGACATGGGCGGAGTATTCGCCGAGGGAGTGCCCGGCGGCGAAGGATGGAACGATGCCTTTTTCGGCGAGGAGGCGGGCGGCGGCCACGGAGACGGTGAGGATGGCGGGCTGGGTGTGCTCGGTGAGCTTGAGCTGGTCTTCTGGGCCCTCGAAGATGAGTTTGGAGAGAGAGAACCCGAGGGCTTCATCAGCTTCATCGAAGACGGCGCGGGCCGTGGGGAAGTTTTCGTAGAGGTCTCTGCCCATGCCGACAGATTGCGAGCCCTGGCCGGGAAAGAGGAACGCAAATTTAGTCATTAGTACTATCGTAAATGACCGGAGAATGGAGCTGCCGGGTTATTTTACGAAGAGGTAGCGGGCTGCGCTGATCGATCGAGGTCGGGCGCAAGGCTGTTGCGGAAGCCGATGGAGGAAATATTCTCGTTCTTCATGCAGAACTCCCGTCCGGCGGCGGCGTGAAACCGGAAGAAGGGAAGAGAGATCCCCTCGCCGGGAAGAAGCCAGTCGTGGGGTTCAAGAATAATGAGGGGAAAGCTGTCGATGGAGGAGCAATCGCCCTCAAAGAGCGCTTTTTCTCCTCCTTCAATATCGATTTTGAGAAGGAAGGGAACGTATTGCGATCCGGGTTTGGAGGCAAGCAGAGTTGCCACGGTCAACATGGCGACTTTTGGCCCCTGTTCGCTTTCGATGGTCCTATAGGACATGGTTCCCCAGCCGGTGTCGGCCAGATGGGAAGAACCATCAGTCGCGCCGATTCCTGCCATTCGGAGATCGACATCAAGGCCCGTACAGTTCCTTTGTAATAGAGCGAAGTTATCGGGAGCAGGCTCGACGGCGAGGATGTGAGCGTGGGGGTACCGTGCGCTGAACCAGAGGACGCTGGCGCCGATATTGGCTCCGCAGTCGACGATCAGCGGCTGTTTACCAGCAGCTACGATCTGCTGGTAAAACCGCTCGATCTGGACCCCGTGCTCGCGGTCCGGCATGTCGTACTGCCGCTGATCGAAGCATTGCTGAATGGCCGTCTTGTCCGCATAGGTGCGTCTGTGGAAGATGACGAAATGCTTGCCGTGCCAGGCCACCTTGCATGTTCCAAGGTGGGTGGGAGTGCGCGGGTGGGCGATCTTGCGTCCGAGGTGCAGGGCACGCCGGGCTACCTGATAGACAGTCCTGCCAATCGGACTGGAGTTTAATGTTTCGGTAGCATCCGCTTGAAAACTCATAGAGAACCTGAGATTGAGTGAGGTGGCTGCGTCTCAAAACATACCATGTGCAGCCATCGGCATGTATTCACTCCGTGCAACGAGTCCGGCAAGCGACTGACTAGATGCCGAGGCCGAAATCTACGTCTTCTTCATCGCCGGCATGGGCGTAGAAGTCGTAGGGGGTGCGGTGGTTGAACTTGTAGCGCAGGCGCAGTTCGCGGCCGACGAAGAGGCCCAGCGCCACGGCGCCGAGAGCGGCCGAGACCCAGCCGATGGTCTTGACGAGGGTTGAATCCTGCTCTTGCTGCGACAGGTCTTTCACCGGGGAGGCGTGGAAATCCTCGGGGTTCTTGTCGACTTCGCGGGAGTGCGAACAGAACTTCATATTGTGGATGATAGCGCAGGTTCCGTAAGGATGGGAGGGGGCTGTTGATGGAATGGATTCCATTGGTTACATGACTTCAACATGCTGGAAGCCGAGGCCATAGAGCAGGGTGGTGATGGTGGCGCGGGCGTTCTTGCGGGCAACGTCGAGGATGCCGTCGCTAAGGGCATCTTTCTGGAGCTGATCCTGGGCCCGGGCGCGGGTTTCAGACTCGAGATTCTGGTCGGCCGAGGTCAGTAGACCGGTGGAGCGGGCGTAGACGCGGGTGCGCTGGTTATCGATGGTAGTGAGGAAGAGTTCGGAGGCGGGGAGGGTGACGCGGATGGAGCGGCCATTGATGCGGATGTCCTCGGGGCGGAGCTTGGAGAGATCGATGCCGGCGATGGACTGGCCGTGGACGATCATCAGAAGGCGGTCGCCGGCTAGCAAATCGGGCAGAACGGCGCTCGATTTTGAGCCTTCGACGACGGTATCGAGCGAGTAGACGACGGTTTCGAGGCGGTTGAGGCGCTGGATCTTCTGCACGATGGAGGGAACGGAGGTGTCGAAGGTGGCCGAGGCGCGGCCGGTGATGGCCGTGGCGACGCGGGAGAGGATGCCGGAGTTGGCGTGGCGAAGGAAGAGAACCATCGCGAAGGCTCCGAGGAGGAGCGCGAGAAGGAAGGCGATGAAGGGGCCGGTGGAACTCCGTCGTGGCTCGTAGGGGGTCGTCATAGAGGATTGGATGCTTACCGAGGGGAAATCAGCATCCATCATGCCACGCCGGTGGTCGTGTATGGTGGAAAATTGATTGGCAGGTGCCAGCATTATGAGGCGACCAACGAGCTGGATCGGGAGAAGCATCTCAGTGGGCTGCATTCTTGCCGTTTGTAGCGTTCTGGCGGGAACTTCCGCAGCCGGTCAGGCCGGGCGGGCGCAGGCGAGACGGCCCACGATCCCGGTTTTAATGCTCAGCGATATTCACTTCGATCCGTTTCATGATCCGGCCAAGGTGCAGCGATTGGCGGAAGCTCCGGTGAGCGCGTGGGACGGGATTCTTGCAGGGCCAGTCTCGCCGGACCAGGCCAGCGCGTTTGCGGCATTGCAGCGACGGTGCGGCGCACGGGGTGTCGATACTCCTTATGCTTTGCTGCGGTCTGCTTTGAATGCGGCGAGGCGGGAGGCCCCTGACGCTGGATTTGTTACTGTCAGCGGCGATCTAATCGCGCACGGGTTCGGTTGCAGATATGCGGCCCTGATGCCCAGAAAGACACGGAGCGATTATGCGGCGTTTGCGGTAAAGACGATGGAGTATGTGACCGGCGAGCTGCGCAGGACATTTCCCGGGGTGGCGGTCTATGCGGCACTGGGCAATAACGACTCTGGCTGCGGGGACTATCGGCTCGACGCGGGAGGCGATTTTTTTCGAGCCGTAGCCCGGAGCGTGGTGGAAGGATTGCCGAAGTCTGAGGACCGGAAAAAGGTGCTCGCTGACTTTACGGCGGGTGGCAACTACAGCGTGATGATGGCTGCACCGATGCGGAGCACGCGGCTGATCGTGCTGGATGATATTTTTATGTCGCCCAAATATGCAACCTGTGGGGGCAGGCAGGATGGCTCGGCTGCAGCAGCGCAGATTGCGTGGCTGCAAAAAGAGCTTGCCGAAGCCACAAGACATAAGCAGAAGGTCTGGGTGATGGGGCATATTCCACCGGGAGTCGATATCTATTCGACCTTCACGAAGTTTCGGAATGTCTGCGGGAATGACAAGCCGGAGATGTTTCTCGCCTCAGATCAATTGGAAGATTTGTTAGTGGAAGGTGCAGATGTGGTGCGGCTGGGCATCTTTGGGCACACCCACATGGATGAGTTGCGGCTGCTGGGGCCGGAAAGCGGCGCGAAGGGCGGACAGGTGGCGCTCAAGATGGTTTCGTCGGTTTCCCCGGTGAGCGGGAACGATCCTTCGTTCACCGTGGCGCGGGTTGATCCGGCCTCGGCGACGCTGGTGGATTACAGTGTCTTCTCCGCCTCGAACCAGACGGGGCTCGATAGGTCCTGGTCGAAGGAGTACGACTACGGGCAGACGTATCATCAGGCGGCATTCTCTCCGGCGGCGCTGGAGAAGCTGATTACGGAGTTTCGTGCCGATCCGGATGCGAAGACGGATGCGAGCCGGGCTTATATCAATGATTTTTTTGTGGGTGACCACTCGTCGTTGATCAAACCGCTCTGGCCGCAGTATGTGTGCGCTTTGTCGCACTCTACGGCGAAGGGATTTGCCGATTGTGTTTGCGGTGCTGATCGGCTGTGACGGCAAATTCCGCAGGCAGCCATAAATATGGCAGATTCTGACTATGCGGACTACCGTTGACATCCCTGATCCGAAATATCGACTGTTGAAGAGCCGGGCGGGCGTCATAGGGTAATCGGTTAAGGAACTTGTCATGCGTGGAGTCGATGTCGTGCTTGCGGAAGAAGAAACACCGCGACGACGCCGCCTGAAGCTGCCGCTGATCAAGTCGGGCCGTCCCGGCACCCTGGATATCGATAACGAGCGGATCTATGACCTCATTGGTTTTCCCTGATATCAACGTGTGGCTGGCGTTGTCTTCTTCGATCCATGTCCGTCACGCGCGGGCGAAGAAGTGGTTTGATTCACTCGGCGATGACGAGGAGTCAAGACCTGGATTATTATTTTCGACCATGACAGCGTTGAAATTGTTCGATGCGGATAGCAAATACTTTCTTCCTCGTGTTTTCTGCTATTTCGATGACACGATCGGCGGCGACGTGGAATTCTTTAACGATTTTACGGGTGAACGGTTGGCGATCCACGAATTCAATGAATCCCATCGTTCGGTAAAGTTATCGCCTGTTTATTATCTCTCCGCCGCTCCTTCGTCACCGAGCTGGCACCATCAGATCTGGTCATTGCATTATTTCGATCATCCGAAATACAACACCTTCGTCAGCGGAGAGAACCAGCAACTGGCTATCTAGTTTTCGCTCCAGGCGGAGTTAGCGACAAGACCCCGCTGTTATTCACGGGCCTTTGGTTGGGTGCAAACTTCTAAAGATTGTGCTCGAATTGCGACTCGGTTGCCGCATTCGTTTGCGCGAGGCGGTTCTTGTAGCTGGCGGCAACGAAGTCGCGGAAGAGCGGGTGCGGCTCCAGCGGCTTCGATTTGAACTCCGGGTGGAACTGGCAGCCGAGGAAGAAGGGATGGCCGGGGATCTCCACGATCTCGACGTAGGTGGCGTCGGGCGTGGTCCCGGTGATGCGCAGGCCGGCCCCGGTAAGCAGAGCCTCGTACTCGCGATTGAATTCGTAACGGTGGCGGTGGCGTTCTGAGATCTCGGTCGTGCCGTAGGCCTCCGCGGCGAGCGAGCCGGGCTCCATGACGCAGTCCCACGCGCCGAGGCGCATGGTGCCGCCCATCTCTTCTACGCCGGTAAGCTCGCGGAGTTTATAGATGATGCGGTGAGGGGTGGCAGGGTCGAACTCGCCGGAGTTCGCCTCTTTGAGACCGCAGACGTTGCGGGCGTACTCGATGCACGCGGTCTGCATTCCGAGGCAGATGCCGAAGTACGGCGTGCCGGTCTCGCGGGCGTAGCGGATCGCGTTCAACATGCCTTCGATACCGCGCTTGCCGAAGCCGCCGGGAACGAGGATGCCATCGAAGCCTTCGAGCTGCGAGGCGTAGTCGTCGGCTTCGAGGCCCTCGGCTTCGATCCAGGTGACGCGGAGCTTGAGATTGTGGGCGAGAGCACCGTGGACGAGAGCTTCCTTGAGAGATTTGTAGCTGTCTTCGTACTCGACGTATTTGCCGACGATGCCGATGGAGACCTCAGCTTTAGGGTTGTAGGCGCGGTGGACGATGTCCTGCCATTTAGAGAGATCGGGTGCCTTGGCGTCGATGCGGAGATATTTGAGCGCGAGAGCGTCCACGCCCTCGGCGGCGAAGGTCAGTGGAACTTCATAGATGCTGGCGACGTCGCGGGCGGCGATGACGGCCTGCTCCTCGACGTTGCAGAAGAGGGCGATCTTCGAGCGCATCTCGCGGGGGACGGGGCGGTCGGAGCGGCAGAGGAGGATGTCGGGCTGAATTCCGATGGAGAGCATTTCCTTGACGGAGTGCTGCGTAGGCTTGGTCTTGAGCTCCTGCGCGGCGGCGATCCAGGGGATGAGGGTGACGTGGACGAAGACAGTGTTGTCGCGGCCAAGGTCCTGGCGCATCTGTCGGATCGCTTCGAGGAAGGGCAGGGACTCGATGTCGCCGACCGTTCCGCCGATCTCGACGATGGTCACCTCGGTCTCGGCGGCGACCTTGCGCATAGCGTTCTTGATCTCGTTGGTAACGTGCGGAATGACCTGCACGGTCTTGCCGAGATAGTCGCCGCGACGCTCCTTGGTGATGATCTGCTCGTAGATGCGCCCGGTGGTGAGATTGTTGTCGCGGGTGAGCTTTGCGTGGGTGAAGCGCTCGTAATGGCCGAGATCGAGGTCAGTCTCCGCGCCGTCGTCGGTGACGAAGACCTCGCCATGCTGAAAGGGCGACATGGTGCCGGGGTCGACGTTGAGGTAGGGGTCAAACTTCATCAGGTTGACCTTGATACCTCGTGCCTCAAGCAGGCAGCCGATGGAGGCTGCGGCGAGACCTTTACCGAGCGATGACACGACTCCGCCCGTTACGAAGATGTACTTTGCAGACATGTCCGCGACCTCTTTATTTGTGATGGAATTTTGTGCGTGATGGGCACGATTAAGTATCGCAGGGTCGGGCGATAGAGGCAATGGGCAAGATTTTCAGAGGGTGTTGATATCTCGTCCCTTGCTTCTCGCTGTTGGTTTGAAGGATCGAACGGAGAGGAGGGTTTGGCAGCCTTTACACTGGAAGCGCTCGAAAACATTGACAGGGAATGAGACCGAATGGCGATGAAGGAGAAGTTTGGCGTGCGTGGCTTTCCGAGCCGGACCTCGATGTTGATATTGTTGTCCTTCGGAGTGGCTTCCGCGCAGGTGAACGTGTTGACGCAGCACAACGATCGGGAGCGTACGGGCGCGAATCTGCATGAGACCGTGCTGACTCATGAGAATGTCAATGTGAAGCAGTTTGGGATGCTCTTCAAGCGGGTGGTGGACGACCAGGTCTACGGGCAGCCGCTTTATGTCTCGCATGTGAAGGTGGGTGGCGGCTTTCACGACGTGGTCTATATAACGACGGTCAATAACAGCGTGTATGCGTTCGACGCCAATGAGGCGAGCGCCTCCACGCCGCTGTGGCATGTGAACTTCGGTACGCCGGCGAACCTGCATGACGCGAACTTTGGCTGTCTGGACATCAACGGGAAGATGGGAATCATCGGAACCCCGGTGATCGATCTACAGAGCGGGACGTTGTACATCGTGGCTTTGACGCGGGCGGGAAATGGTTTCATGCAGCGGCTTCATGCGCTCGATCTTGCGACCGGGGCGGATATGCCGGATAGCCCGGTGACGATTACAGCACCGGCCTTCGATCCGTTGATGCAGAATCAACGTCCGGCGCTTCTGCTTTCCGGTGGCACGGTGTATGTCGGGTATGCCTCGCACTGCGACAAGGAGCCGTACCACGGGTTCCTGATGGGATACGACGCGAAGTCACTGCGCCAGACCGCGGTGTTGAACACTTCGCCGACTGGATCGGAGGCGAGCATCTGGCAGTCGGGACAGGCGCCTGCTGTGGATGCAGAGGGCAATATCTATGTCGTTACAGGGAATGGATCGTGGGACGGCAAGGTGAACTTCAGCGAAAGCTTTTTGAAGCTGAGCCCGGAGTTGAAGATAGTGGACTGGTTCACGCCGACCAATCATTTGCAACTCGATAAGGATGACGCTGACCTCGATTCATCGGGTGCGACGCTGATCCCCGGAACAAACCTTGTGCTGGGCGGGGGCAAGCAGGGCGTTCTGTATGTCCTCGACAAGCGGCATCTGGGGCATCTGGGCGACGAGAATGCGTTGCAGCACTTTCAGGCGAGCGGATCGCATCTGCACAGCTTTGTGTATTGGAAGAGCGATAAGAAAGGCGGGCTGCTCTATGTGTGGGGGCAGAGAGACCATGCGCGCGTGTATGGCTTGAAGGGCGACAGGCTGAGCGAGACGCCGGTAATGATGCGGCCGGAGGTGAACCAGGGGCATCCGGGGGCGATGCTTTCGTTGTCGGCGAATGGCGGCAAAGAGGGGATTCTGTGGGCGGCAATTCATGCGACGGGCGATTCGTGGCACGAATCGAGACCGGGGATTCTTCATGCCTATGATGCGGACGATATCGAGCATGAGCTATGGAACTCGTTGGAAAACCCAGGACGGGATGATTGCAATAACTACTCCAAGATGGCTCCTCCGACCATTGCGAACGGTAAGGTCTATCTCGCTAGCTTTGGCACGGAAAATATTGGGACGGGGCAGTTTTGTGTCTACGGATTGCTGCCGGATGGAGCAGCGCCTTCGGCGCCGGAGGGGTTGAAATCCGACGTGCGGGATGGCGTGGTCTCGCTCTCGTGGACTCCGGTGTCTGGGGCGAGGACGTATGACGTCAAGAGTCAGGATGGCAGCGATGGAACACTACGGCTGCTCGCCAGCGGACTTGTCTCGGCGGAGTTTACCGGGATCACGCCGTATGCTGGAACGTCGGTGTATATCGTTACGGCAGTGAACTCGAACGGGGAGAGCAGTGCGTCGAAGCCGGTGACGGTCGATCTGCAACACGCCGCCGCCGTCGAGCAAATGCACGCAATGCATTCAGGGACGCATTGATATCCAGGGGAGGCTCAGCATTGAGAACGGCTGCCGGAATCAATTTGCAGGTGTGGGCGTTGCGCCGGATGGATGCGCTGGGCGTACGGCTCAGACGCAGGCCGTCTACGGCGCAGCATCTTGCTACCGGCCTGCGCGGAGAGCGGGAGGCGCTCTTCCATCTGCGGACGCTGGGCTACACGGTCGTAGCGCGGCGCTGGAAGAATGCGAAGTTGCGGGGCGATGTCGATCTGATTGGATGGGATGGCGACTGGCTTTGCTTTATCGAGGTTAAAACGCGGACGGGAAGAGATCCCATGGCGCCGGCGGAGTCTGCCGTGGACGCCGAAAAGCAGGAGATGCTGCGAAAGATGGCACGGGCTTATCTGCGCGCCTTTCCCGAGAAGCTGAGGCGGGAGGTTCCGGTGCGCTTCGATATCGTATCGGTCTATCTGCAGCCTGCCGGGGTCGAGTTCGATGTGTATCAAGGAGCATTTGGGTGGCAGTGACTTGCGCATGAAGATCTGGCGAGTATAGCGGCCTTTCGCAACATCCATTTTTTCGGTGGCGGTGTCTAATATAAGTGTGTACCGAGGTGAAGAGACGATGACGCTGCTGAACGCTCCGCAATACAACGCCCGTCGTGAGACGCGAAACCGTAATCTGCTGGTAGGTGGCGGAGTCCTGATCGTGGTGTTGGTGTTGCTTTACGTCGGCGGTTATATGCTGGGGCACGGATGGTTCTTCTCGAACCTTCCCGTCGAGCATAAGATCGACACTTTTATGACGGACCTGCAGAAGAAGGACTACAAGACGGCATACGGCATCTGGATGAACGATGCCAACTGGGAGCAGCATCCGCAGAACTACGACTACAAACTGCAGCGGTTCACCGAGGACTGGACGACGGCCAGCGACTGGGGGCCGATTACGTCGCATCATGTGGACATATCGAAGCGCGACGGCTCCGGCATCATCATCGCGGTGACCGTGAACCATAGCCCGAAGAAGCTGTTCCTTTGGTATGAACGCTCGAATGGAACGCTGACGTATTCGCCGCGCGAACTACAGTATTAGGAGGTCGCGAGCTCATGCTGCGTGGCAGTGCAAAACCGAGACCGTGTAAAGTTCTCCTGTACGGGTTCAAACAAGATCCGGGGAGAAGAATCAAGTGCAGAAGCGGTTTCGACGGTCGATATTGTCTTGCATGGTTGCGGGTTTCGTAGGATTGTTCAACGTGCTTCCTGCTGCGGCAAACTCCGCGCCGCCGTCTCCGGTCGAGGTTTCTTCCGGCTGGCAGTTGCAGGATGCGGCCAAGGTCTCTCAATCCGGAGATGCGGTCTCTCAGTCGAGCTTCAACCCCCAAAATTGGTACACCGCGACCGTCCCCGGAACCGTGCTCACCAGCCTCGTCAACGACGGCGTCTACCCTGAGCCTCTCTACGGGGAAAACAATCGCCCCGATAAGATTCCTGAGAGCCTGTGCCGCACCCCTTACTGGTATCGCACCGTCTTTACTGTTCCCAAGTCCTTTTCTCATCATCAGACGTGGCTGAACTTCGACGGCATCAACTATGCCGCTGAGGTATGGGTGAATGGCAAACAGATCGGCACCATCAAGGGCGCTTTCATTCGCGGCACCTTTGACATTACGTCCGCCGTCAAACCGGGAAAACAAGCCGTACTGGCCGTGCTGGTCAGTCCGCAGCCGCATCCCGGTGTTCCCCATGAACATACGATCCGCAACGGGATGGGCCTGAATGGCGGCATCACCGCCATCGACGGCCCGACCTTTCTCTCTACCATTGGCTGGGACTGGATTCCCGCGATTCGCGATCGTGACACGGGCATCTGGCGTAAGGTCTACCTCTCGGCGAGTGGACCGGTCGTGGTGAAGAATCCTCTGGTTACAACTGACCTGCCGCTGCCGAAACTGGATTCAGCGGATGTCTCTATCAAGACTACGGTTGAGAACATAAGCGACAAGACACAGAAGGGCATGCTAACAGGCAGCTTCGGCGGGATGGACCTTGCGCAGGATGTCGAGATCGCCCCTCACAGTTCAAAAGTGGTTTCTCTTCCGCTTCAGCATGTCAACAATCCAAAGCTCTGGTGGCCGAACGGCTATGGCCCGCAGAATCTCTATCAACTTCACCTCAGCTTCGAGATCAAGAAGAAGGTGTCGGACACGGACGACCTCAGCTTCGGCATTCGTAAGATTACCTACACCGTTCCCGACTCCGAGAACCTTACTGTCTCCGTCAACGGTGTCCGCATCTTTATTCGCGGCGGCGACTGGGGTCTCGACGAGGCGATGAAACGCATCCCGCGCGAGCGTCTTGAGGCCGAGATACGGATGCATAAGATGGCCAACATGAACCTGATCCGCAACTGGGTCGGGCAGAGCACGAACGAGGACTTCTACGAGCTTTGCGACAAGTACGGCATCCTTCTCTGGGACGAGTTCTTCCAGCCCAATCCCAGCGACGGCCCGAATCCGACCGATCTGCCTACCTATATGGCGAACGTTCGCGACAAGATCCTTCGCTTCCGCAACCACCCGTCCATCGCGATCTGGTGTGCGCGCAACGAGGGCTATCCACCGAAGGAGATCGACGACGAGCTGCGCCCCATGATGGCTGAGCTTGATCCCACGCGGCTCTATCAGCCCAGTTCCACCGCGGGGCATGGCGTCTTTTCAAGCGGCCCTTACCATTGGCGTACGCCGCGCGAGTTTTACAACTTCAAACACGCCTTCAAGACCGAGATCGGCAGCGTGTCCATTCCAACCCTCGAGTCCATTCACGGCATGATGCCGCAGAAGGATTGGGAGATCATCAACGATGACTGGGCGGAGCATGACTTTGCCCGCGGCGCGTCCGGCGGCGACACCTACCGTGACGTCATCGAAGCCCGTTACGGCAAGCTGGCCAACCTTGCCGATTTCGTGCGCAAGGCGCAGCTTGCCAACTACGAGGCCTTCCGCGCCATGTACGAGGGCCGCAACGCCAGGCTCTTCAACCCGAGCACGGCCATCATCACCTGGATGAGCAATCCGGCACAGCCGAGCTTTGTCTGGCAGCTCTATCATCACGACCTTGAGCCCAACTCTTCGCTCTTCGCGGTGGAGAAGGCCGGGGAGCTGCAACACATTCAACTGAACGAGAGCAATGGCGACATTCAGGTCATCAATAATCTCCCCACTGCGCTGACCAATGCCACGGCACATATTTCGATCTACAATCTCGATGGCTCCATCTCCTACCAGCATGACTTTGCGGTTACGGCTGCGCCCAGTGTTGCTACCAGTCTGGGTGTGGTGGCGTGGCCCGCGAACCTGTCGCCGGTCTACTTCGTCAAGCTGGACCTGCACGATGGGTCAGGCAAGCTGCTCTCCAGCAACTTCTACTGGCGCGCGCAACCGGACCATCAGGACGATCTGACGGCACTCAACCAGCTCTCCACTGTCACACTCGATGCGAAAGTCGAACGGCATGATGCAGATGGTAGATGCCTGCTGTTGGTCACGCTGCACAATCCCGACACACAGGTTGCGCTGATGACGCATCTGCAACTGCGTCGTCAGCAGTCGGGCGAGCGCGTGCTGCCAATCTTCTACAGCGACAACTACGTCTCGCTTGTTCCGAATGAGACGAAGACCATCTCGATTGAAGCGAGCGACGCCGATCTCAAGGGCGATGTGCCGCTGGTCGTCGTCGATGGATGGAATATCGCCGTCACGCCTTCGTCGTCGCCCACGGCTGCCATCGCGCTGAATGTCGATGCGCAGGTATCTCATTGGCCGGTGACCGGTTTGCCGATGTACGTTCCGCCCCCGCTGGCATCGCCAAGTCCGGACAAGACCAACTAAAGTGGAGTGATGGTGCAGGCAGTGGAGTCCGTTCATGGCCGGGAAGTCTACGCAAAGATAACGCTGCGGCTTATTCCGTATCTTTTTCTGCTGTACATCGTGGCTTATCTCGACCGTGTCAACGTCGGGTTTGCCGCGATGGACATGCAGCGGGAGTTGCACTACAGCAACACCGTCTATGGGACGGGCGCGGGGATTTTCTTCATCGGCTCTGCGCTGTTCGACCTGCCCAGCAACCTGATGCTGGCGCGTGTCGGCGCGAAGGTCTGGATCGCCCGCATCATGATCTCGTGGGGCGTCATCTCCACCTGCATGATGTTCGTGCGGTCGCCGGAGTCGTTCTATATCCTGCGCTTTCTGCTGGGAGCATGCGAGGCAGGCTTCTTTCCGGGGATGATTTTTTACCTGACCTACTGGTATCCCTCGCATGAACGCGCCCGCGCCGTGGCCAAGTTCATGACTGCGACCTCGCTTGCGGGCGTGGTGGGCGGCCCGCTTTCGAGTATGCTGCTGCGCCTCGATGGGGTCAAAGGGCTGGCGGGCTGGCAGTGGCTTTTTCTCTCGGAAGGCATACCCACGATTCTGCTCGGCATCTCCGTGCTGTTTCTGCTCAAAAACAAGCCGGAGGACGTCCACTGGCTCAAGCCGGAGGAGAAGATGTGGCTCGCCGACGAGTTGCAGCGCGACCGTGACCGCTATGGTGCGGCGGAGCGCCACGCACTGCGCGATGCGATCCGGTTGCCCATGCTGTGGCTGCTCGCCGGGGCGTATTTTGTCAGCCAGGTCGGCGTGTATATCGTGAATCTGTGGATGCCGCTTATTCTGGATAGCTTTTCCGGAGGCGCGCATACGGCCAGCGTCATTGCGCGATACGCCACGCTGCCCTACCTTGCGGCGGCCATCTTTACGGTGATCGTGGGTTGGAACTCCGACCGGACCAACGAGCGCCGCTGGCACATTGCGGGTTGTCTGGTGCTGGCGGCGACCGGGTTTGCCTGGACGGCGGTGGCGCACAACATTGCCGTGGCCATCATTGCGATGACGCTGGCTGCGATGGGGCTTTGGAGCATGATGGGCCCGTTCTGGACGCTGACCACCAGCGTTCTCGGCGACGCAGCGGCCGCGGCAGCGGTTGCCATTCTCACCACGATCGGCGGCGTTGGAGCTTTTCTTGGGCCTTATTCCATCGGCAGAATCCGTGATGTGACCCACAGCTTTCAAGGTGGCCTCTACGCTATGAGTGGGCTCGCCGTCTGCGCTGCTTTGTTAGCCTTGGCAGCAAAAGCAGGGAAGCGGACGCCCAGGGCTGAGTGAATCTCCCAGAGGGTCTTATGACAACGATGAGCGCAGCATTGCGAGAGATGGCGCGGAGCATCTTCATCCAGTCACTGGCAGATTGCAGTGTGGAGCAGGCCTTTGCGCGACTTGTTCGCGTCAGCGACGGCCAGCGGCTTTTGATCGATGACACCGAGTCAATCGATCTTGAACGGGTGAAGCGGCTTCGCGTCGTGGCTGTGGGTAAGGCATCGGCCGCAATGCTCCGCGCACTACTGAGCTGTTTGAAGGGATTGCCTAACGATGTGACCGGAGTTCTGATCGCAGGAGAACAGCCTGCCGATCTTCCTTCGGGCTTTCAGTTCTTTGCGGGCGGACATCCGTTGCCGAACGAGGCGTCGCAGGCGGGGGCGCAAGCGGCACTGGAGATGTTGCGCAGTCTGCGAAATGAAGACGGAGGCTCTGCCGGGGCATTGTGCCTGTTTCTCGTCAGTGGCGGCGGCTCCGCGATGATGGAGCTTCCGCTTGACCCTTCGATCACGCTGGCAGAGATGAGGAGCTTTCATCGCGAGCTAGTGCACAGTGGCGCATCGATTGCGGAGATTAACTGTATTCGCAAACACTTTTCCGCGGTGAAGGGAGGACGTCTCGCCATGGCAGCCGGTGGGGCAACAATGCTGTCGTTGCTGGTGTCCGATGTCCCCCCCGGCCATCAGGACGCTCTGGCCTCCGGGCCAACGCTTCCTGATACTTCAACGGTGGATCAGTGTCGGGAGATTCTGGCACGGTATGAGTTGCCGAGCCGGTTTCCGGCGTCCGTGCGTCGTTTTTTTGAGCGGCGTGATCTCCCCGAGACTCCGAAGCCCGGAAGTTTTGAGGCGAGGGCGGTCACTCTGCTGAGTTCCGACCAACTGGCAGAGGTAGCGCGGACACGGGCGGAAGAACTTGGGTTTCATGCCGTGATCGACAACACCTGCGACGACTGGGACTACCAGGCGGCGGCGGAGTATCTGGTGGACCGGGTGCGCAGTTTGAGAAGGGCCCACCCGCGGGCCTGCCTGATCTCGACGGGAGAGTTAACGGTAAAGTTGTCCAGCGCGGCAACCGATCCGGGGTCGATCGGCTTGGGTGGACGAAACCAGCACTTCGGTCTGTATGCGGCGACGCTGCTCGCGCCTTCCGATGCCGCGACGGTCGTTCTGTCGGCGGGCAGCGATGGCATTGACGGCAATAGTCCGGCGGCGGGGGCGATGGTGGACGAAGGGACGCTTCAGTACGGAGACGCAGCGGCGCGGAGGAGCCTGCAGGAGTTCGACTCCTATCGCTTTCTGGCGCAGCTTGGAGCAACGATCGTGACTGGAGCGACGGGGAACAATCTCCGCGATCTGCGCATCCTTCTGACAGCGCGCTGAAGGTCCCCGGCCTTGAGACCGGCGCCATGTTTGGAGAGAAGTCAGTGGTGGGCCCGGAGGGATTTGAACCCCCAACCAAGGGATTATGAGTCCCATTTTAGAGGCTGGCAACGAGTGGCAATGAATGACGTAATCCTAGAAATTTCCTATAAATAATGGGTTTTTGTGGGTTATTGCATTGCATAGGTGGGTGAATCTGGTGTCGGTTTTTGTAGTGATTTACAAACCAAACCGACACCAGAACCGACACCAAAACTAGTACCTGCATACTGTGTGGTCTACTGTTCGCCAACCGTCGGTATTAGTTCCCGAAGGTAAGTTATAAGAGCTTGGGCTTGTGCCTTCGTCACGGCCATCGGATAGCCAGCAGCCATAGACCTCAAATTGTCGTGATGATCCACATAGATCAAATTTTCACGGATGTACTGGTTGTAGTCTTCAATGGTCATCTTCGCCATAGCATGAATATCCACGGCTGAGACATCCTGTTTCTGCGTTATAACGTTGTAGCTCATTCTCCTGCCTCCAAAATCCACTCAAGAAATACCACACCAATACCTGATGAAAACTTTAGACCTCGGTGCCTCTGCACACTGTGCTGGAGCCTCGTAGGTTATCTTTGTCTGTACCCAAAGAGGACAAATGAAACCTATTGATTACATGACACTGTTCGCCCTGTTTGCTGGTCCTGCCCTCGCGGTCGGAATTCAACTTTGGTTCACCCATCGAACTGAGGATCGCCGGAGGAAGCTGGCCATATTGGATACGCTTATGTCCTATCGGGGGCGCATTATCCATAGTGATAGCGTTCGCGCTCTCAATTCCATAGATACGGTGTACTACGATTCACCGACTGTAAGGAACAAATTCACTGTTGTACTCGGCTTTCTTGAAAGTGCAGATATGAAAGAAAGGCCCCTCCGCCCGGAGACTACATCGAAGGCGGACGATCTACTAACGGAACTACTCTCAGAGATGTGCAAGGTGCTTGGATACAACTTCGACCATACCCGTATAAAGACGAAAGCGTATAGACCTCAGGCTTTCGCAGACGACGAGGAATTCACCGCAGAGGTACGTGCTGCGTGGCTACCACTGCTTAAAGGGCAGAGGCCGCTTCATATCAAGTCAGACGACGGAGAACCGAATCAAGGCCGATACGCTTAGAATGCCTCCGGTACGCAACACAGTGCGGACATCGTCACTGACGACGACGTAGCAGGCCACCCAAATACCGCCCCACCTGCCTCCACAAACTCCCCGTAGACGGCCAGATAGACTCACCCTCATTCTGCCCAGACCCGCCCATCTTAGAACAATCACGGAGGGGCAGCACACCCACGATAATCAACTTCTCGAAGTCGTTTACGTCCATGCTGCCCCCTTCATCTCATACGCACACTGTACGGTTACATTGCTTCCAGTCTAGCCCCCGCCGATTCGAGTATCTGCCCGATGCAGCAGGATGGTGGGCACTGTGAACAGGTTCGCCCCTCATCACAGAGGTAGCACCCCGATAAGTCTTCCATCTCGAATACCTTATGGCAGGTTGAACAGATCGCATGGGTTGATTCACTGATAGCCTGATTCGTCATTGTTTGGTTCTCCTGCCACAAACTATCCCATAAGTATCATCTGAATGCAAGCTAAATTATTGAAAACAAACACCTTGACACTGCCTTTAGGTGTCTGGATGTTACCGTACCTTGTCGCCCACTTCGTACAAAACATCGTACCGACAAGGTAGCCGAATCCTAGCCTTCGTCCCCGACAAAGTAACCCGCTTGTATTGTCTACACTCCAAAAACCCAGTAAAAATGCATACTTTGTCCGAAAACTAGCTGGATGAACGCAGGTACAGGGTCGTACTTAGAAGTAGCTCCCGGCTCCATCCAGCCTAGGAATGTGCGATTATCGTACCTTGCGATATGTAGGGCGCGCTACGTCGTCGTAACTTACCTGTTTGTATATACTTGCGGCTTAGTGCTGGAATATGCAACTTGACTATTGACATTTCCGTAATAAAATGGTTGTAAGTGAGATTTCTTCCCTCACTCTCCCTGACAACCTAGGGATGTAGATGCACACTGTGACGACCGTGTCATTTTCCTCGCGGTCGCGGAGTTGTGCTCCGTCCCTAGGTTACAAAGTTTGAGCGGCTATCCAGCCGCCAATAATCAATCACAAGGAAAAATCAGCAACAATGACAACCTCTACATCGGGTGCAGAGACCCCTGCGCCTCAGCCACTCACCAGCAGCAGCGAAATCATAAAGGTCGCATTTGAAAGGCTGGCAGAACTCCAGCAGCAGATCGACAAGCTCAGCGCCGTAACCGACCTTCACGCTAGCGTTCTCGACGATCAGGCAGCAATCGCCTCCCGTCTTAGCCAGCGCCTCAACGGCTTTGAAGATGACGCAGAAGTCGCGCCTAGGATCTCGCTTCCACCCTCCACCATCGGCCACAACCCGCGCCCCGGCAAGCTCCGACGTGAAGCAGGTCTCAACTCCAAGCCCCGTAAAAAAGGAAAGAAATAAATGGAAATCACCGCAGAAAAATTGAACGAAGCCTTCGACAAGAGCACCCTTACCTTCAAAGACCGCGCTGCCACATTAGCCAGCTTCAAGCAAAATCGTGACATCGTCATTGACGATGAAGACGGCCAGCTTTACAGCCGTTACGATGGCGAAGTCCTCCCCCTGGACGAAGCCCTTCTGCGATTCGGGCTGGATAACCGCCCCTTGATCGACGGACGCAGCGCACCCCGTAGCGGCGCTGGTGGCCGGAACCTAGAACTGACCAAGTCTGAGATAACTACCCGCGAGAAGGTCGCCTTCATCGCCCAGCATGGTGCCGATGCTTTCGAGAAGCTGCCAAGCCACCCGGTAGCGAGCAGCGAAGTAAAGACCAAGCAGGATTGGATGAAATTGCCTTTGGCGGAGAAAGTCCGACGGACGAAGGAAAATCCGAACGCCTTCGCGGAACTGCCTAACGCGAACGCTGGCAAAGTCCCTGGTCTGTTTGTGGACAAAGACAAGATCGCCAAACAGCAAGCCATTCGCCCTGCCTCACGGAAACGCTAGGCACGAACGGACGTAGTGGGGCGATGTTTGTGACGCCGTCAGAGCCAACCCGCCGACGGCGTCATTGACCTAGGATTTCTTAGGCTTCGATAGCAGCGCCATCCCAGCGTCAGTAATCTTCAGCGTGCTATTGGTAGCCTTCAAAACTTCAGCTACGCCTTGGTGACTCAGGCTATGGCCGGACGCCTTCAAGTCGCTAGAGATGGCGCGAAGACTCATTCCTTCGTCAGCTAGTTTCTTGATTTTGCGGATGGCTGCCTGTTGCTTCGGCACCATAGCCAAAGTACCGCCCTTGCCATCTTCGTCGCGGACAACTTCCCAGCCAAAGGGTACTCGACCACCTAAGAAGCGATTGCGTTTCTTCTGGTCAGTTTTCATCTCTTGGACACGTTCACGGATACGATCACGCTCTGCCTCTGCTACGGCACTCAGGATTGTGAATACTAGCTTGCTGATACCGTTCCCGGTCACATCGCCCCCTAGGTCGATCATGTGCAAGCTGACCTTTTGCTCCTTCAATTGTTTCAGGATGTGCAGCGCGTCAAGTGCAGAGCGGAACATACGGTCTAGCTTTGGCGTGATGATGGCATCGCCCTCCTGCAAGCCAGCGAGTAGCAGCGAACCTTGCGGACGTTCGCCCAAGGGCTTAGAGCCAGAGACACCACGTTCAATAAACATCTTGTCCATCGTCAGCCCTTGCATCGTTGCATAGCCCTGCACCTTGCGCTCCTGCACCTCCAAACTCTCGCCCTCGTCAGATTGCTTCGCTGTACTCACCCTGCAATATCCATAAACTGCCATATGTCTATCCTCCTGATACTGTCAACTTGTAGCAAACTTGACACTCATCTGTCAACTCGTTATAGGAATATGACAAATAAATCGGCCGTGTTGCTGATTAGATAGCAGATACATGGAATTTACGTTTCTCCCGCCCATCACTCACCGTCTACGCCACCCCGTTAGAGGGCCTGAGTCCATACGCCGTTTGCGAACAGCTTCAGGCGCAGTCTAGGCCCTCTGCCGTCGTATCCGCGCACCGTCACCCACACCGTCACCACGCCGTGCAGGGCATGGTAGGGCGGACTCGGTAACTGACAAAGTCGCGTACCTAGCGCGGAGTTTTGTAACCCCTTTTTTTCCTGTCTACACCCCCCACCTCAACAAAGGATTACCAGCCATGCCTCAGAACCACCCACCCAGCAGCAACCCACCCAAAGGAACCAAGTAGATGACAAAGAAAGTAACCGTTAGCCCGAAGCAGTCAGCCGTCGGGAAGAAACCCACCGCCGCCAAAGGCCAGTCCATCGGGCAGAACCTCAAAACAAGCGGCCAGCGAGTAGCCTCTGCCGTTGCACAGAACAAGGGCAACGTCCTCAGCGGGGGTATCCGGTGAGCACTTTGCAAGAACTGGGCGAAGCCATCAAAGCAGAGAACGCCCTCGCCGCCGACCGTAGAAACAGCCTAGACGAACTGCTTATCCAAGCGCAGGAGATAGAGAGGCAGATCGACATTGCCATTGACGAAGTAGCGGATAGCAAGCGGGAAGTCTCCCGCCTTCGCAAGCAAAAATCGCGTTTACAGAAAAATAATCTGCGCTCCTAGCTAGGACGCTAGGAATATCACTTGACATCAGAAAAACCCGTGAGATGATCGAAAACGCCAACGGCGCACCAATACCCTCAGGGCTTGTCCTGGGGGCAGGAGAAAGAAAGACCCACATGAACCAGAATCGTATCCCCGCCAGTGATCGCCTTCTTTTCAGCAGGAAAGAGGCGGCAGCCATGCTCGGAGTTAGCGAGCGAACCGTCACCTATGCAATCGACTACAAGCGCCTAGATGTTATCCGCATCGGTCGGCGCACCATGATTAGCAGGGCCGAACTTCTCCGATTTGCGACCATTGACCAGCCTAATTTCAGGCTAGAGGCAGCATGAATCCCGTCCGGGGATTCGTGTCTTTTGCGAGGTCACACCCTGCAAGAATAGCCAATAAAGACGAGGGTTTGATTCCCTCACTGTAATGACACTGTACCTATGCGATTGACCCTGTCCTACGCAGTCAAAGACGCTGCGGTTTTTACTCAGCGTCCCTCTGCGTATCTACTCCTGTATCACCTGTAAGAGAACACTTGTATGAACACCAGTCAAAAGACCTGTAAGAGAGCGCCTGTAAAGATCAAGAGAGTGATTCATGTAGGGGATACCTATGGTGATTGGACTGTCACCAATAGGGATGCACCTTCTAACGGGCACACCAGATGGATATGCTCATGCCCCAAGGGGCACACCTCCAGCATCTTTGACAGGAATCTAAAGACTGGTGCATCCAAGTGGTGTCCTACCTGTCAATCCTCTAAAGGGGCGGAATCTAGGGAAGACGAGCATATCCTTATGCGTCGCCGGGGCAATCTACTCCCTATCAGATGGGCACCCGCCGGGGAGTATGGTATAAAGCGGGGGCATTACCTCTGCCTGAGAGGGGCGAGATTTGTACCCATCACCAGAGCTCACCTGCTATCAGGGCGCAGACCCAATGCTGGGACGAAGATCCGCTCGCGCACTCCCCGGACTGAAGCCTATCAACGTACCTATCGTTGCTGGTATGACATGCGACGACGCTGCGACGACTCCAAGCACCCCGACTATCCCAACTATGGGGGCAGGGGGATTACTTACGATCCTTGCTGGTCATCGTTCCCCTTATTCCTTTATCAGATGGGCGAGTCCCCGGATGGCAGAACACTAGACCGTGTTGATTACAACGGCCACTACATCGGGAGAAATTGCAGATGGGCGACACCTAAAGAGCAGACCGCCAACCGTCGACCTCGCAACTCTGCGGCTGCACCTGTCCTACCGCTCACGTTCCCCACACCAGAAGAGCAGGAGGCAGACCGTATCCGCGAGTATTGGGAATCTAGCGAACATTTAGGGATAACCATCTGAGGCGAAATTAAATTAATCTTGACCTGCACGGTGTGCGTAGGGAGGCAGGATGCGAACGTATGAAAAAGTCCGGGGAGTCTTCGAGAAGGTGCCCGGTAGCAACATCTGGTGGATTCGATACAACGACACAGACGGACGGGTGAGGCGGGAAAAGGCAGGATTGCGCCAATCCGCCATCAACCTTTACCGAAAGCGAAAGACAGAAGTTCTACAGGGCAAGAAGCTCCCCGAGAACTTCAGGAAGCCAGCCGTTACCTTTGCAGACCTCGCGGCTGACGCCCTCACATGGAGCAAAGAGAACAAGCGCGATTGGTCACATGATGAGTCTCGTATCAGCAAGCTGCTTCCCGAGTTTGGTTATCGGAAGGCAGAGGACATCGCCCCCCGCGAGATAGAGGCATGGATCGCTGCCAATACTTCTACCCCTGCAACAGCTAATCGTTACCGCGCAGTCATCTCCCTCGCCTATCGCCAAGGCATCCGCAATGATCGCATCAAGATAAACCCTGCCCGCGCCGTCAGCATGAAGACCGAGAACAACGGACGTATCCGTTATCTGCTCCCAGATGAAGAAACACGGCTCCGTGCTGCCATCCTAGAGAAGTGTCCAGAACATCTCCCCGCCTTTGTCTTCGCATTGAATACCGGACTACGCGCCGGGGAACAATTCAACATCAAGTGGACAGACGTAGACCTCAACCGTAAACAGCTTGTCGTCCCTCTGAGTAAGCATGGCGCTGCCCGTCACGTCTCGCTCAATCGTCATTCTCTCGCTGTCATCAGGCTGGCTAGGATGAAGTCGCTAGGCTCACCCTATGTATTCGAGAATTGGAGAGGGCAGAAGCTATCGCAGGAACACCGATGGTTCAACGAAGTGCTCACCGCCGCGAAGGTGGAAAAGTTTCGCTGGCATGACCTCCGCCATACGTTTTGTTCTCGGCTCACAATGGCCGGGGTGGGGCTTCGCACTGTGCAGAAACTTGCCGGACACAAAACCATCCAGATGACCAGCCGCTACGCTCATTTGTCGCAGGATGTGGAGCTCGAAGCCCTCGACCTTCTTTCCAAATACCAGAAGAGTATGAAAAGCAAAACCGACACCAGAACCGACACCGCCAAAAAATCACGCAAACGCGCTGCTTGAAATATCCATAATCGTCAGTATTTATAGGGTGTTTATGGTGGGCCCGGAGGGATTTGAACCCCCAACCAAGGGATTATGAGTCCCCTGCTCTAACCGTTGAGCTACAGGCCCGCATAGGTGGAAGGTGGAACCGCAACCGATCGAATGCGCACCACTACCGAAAGTGTATCCGATCTTTCGAGCAGGGGATGGGACGCCCCCTGCTCGAAAGCGTTCGCCCAATTTTTGCCTGGCGGTGGCGCTGTGAGCGGCGCGGCGGCGGAGATTCGGGTGGCGGCGGTGAGTTTGATTGCGGCGGCTGGCGCGCTGGCTCTGGCTTCGCTACAGGTCAGCAACGGCATCGTCGTCATGGCCTATTCCGACCCCGTCAGCGCTTTCGGTGGATTCTCTCCCTACGCTTTGCGGTGACGACAGGGACGCTTCCTGCCGGGCTCGCCCTCGATCCTGCAACCGGCATCATCTCGGGCGCGCCGACGACGCCGGGGACCTCGGCCTTTACGATCACGGCGACGGATGCGCACTCCGTCACCGTCAACCGTGCCTTCTCCATCGTCATCAGCTCGATCGGGGGCGGCTCGTAAGCTTTTGTCGTCTGAAGTTTACTCTGGAGCCATTTAGCTAGTAGGAGCGACACGGCGGCAATGGTTAGTCCCCCGAGCACATCGGCTGCATAGTGCCAACCGGTACTCATGGTGGAGGCAATGACGAGTGTGGCAAATAGCGCCGATGGAATGCGAAGGAAGCGCCATGTTCCTCCCAGCGCGATCGCCGAAAGGATCGCCCATATCACGTGGAATGATGGGAAACATACGATGGCGGCGTCGGCATTTCGTTCCGCGTCGCTAAAGTGCTCGCTTTGATGAAGAGCGATTGCTGACATTTCGGCCGACCGCTGGGAGCTTGTCGGTTTGAAGTGATATGGATCAAATATATGGGAAAAGACTGATTGCAAATATTTGTGAGGGCGATCGGCGGCTCTTAAAAATCACATCAATGCCCCCTTCGGGTTACATATCCGCGATTCACTGAGAAAATTTGCAAAGCGGGCGGAATAATTTTTGCTCAGGAGGTAGAGTCTGGCCGTCGCGGGGAGATTCGGAATAGGATAGAGAAATGTGTAAAGGCCTGTATCAGAAATAGATAGCCACCCGATCCGGGTGCCACCCGTTTCTTGAGGTTGAGATCCACTTATGCCCACGATTGTGGAAGTAGCGAAGCACGCCCAGGTATCGATCGCAACCGTCTCGAATGTAATCCGAGGCACCCGGCGAGTCAGCGATGCCCTGCGAGAGCGCGTCGAGACCGCCATTCGCGAGTTGGATTATTCTCCAAACGAGATCGCGCGCAGCCTGAAGGTAAAGCAGACGCGGATGCTGGCGCTGGTGCTGCCGGACATTACCAATCCATTTTTTCCGGAGATTATCCGCGGCGCCGAAGACACTGCTTTCGATCGGGGCTACTTCCTGGTCACGGCCAATACCGATGAACAGATCGGCCGCGAGCGCCGGATCGTCTCGGCGCTGCGGTCGTATCGCGTCGATGGAATCCTGCTGGCGTCCGCGCCGGGAAAAGACTCCAGCCACATTCGAAGCATCATGCAGGCGGGGATCTCGATCGTGTGCCTGGACAGGACCGTCTCTGACATCAAGACGGACGCCGTTTTGCTGGACAACGTCCGGGGCGGTCGGGAGTGCGTTCGGCATCTTATCCAGGGCGGTCATTCGAGAATTGCGATTATTACAGGCTCCCTTGCTCTGCAGACCGGGCTCGAGCGCCTGCAGGGTTATAAGGAGGCGTTGCGCGAGTTCGATATCGAGGTCGACCGCGGACTGATCCTCGAAGGCGACTTTCGCGATGAATCAGGCTACCGGCTGGGCAAGGAGCTGTTGCAGCGCAAGGTGCGGCCCACCGCGATCTTCGTGTGCAATGGGGTGATGACGCTGGGAGTGCTGAAGGCGTTTGAAGAGATGGGGGTGCGGTGCCCGGACGACATCGCCCTGGCTACCTTCGACGACCTTGCCGTGGACCGCTCGTTTCATCCGCACCTGACCGCGGTGGTACAGCCCGGCTATGAGATGGGCGCGCGGGCGGCGACGATGCTGATGGATCGGGTGGAAGGGAAGCTGACGAACGAGCCATTGGTCGTTCGAATTGTGCCGACGCTGGTGGTGCGTGAATCGACCCGGTCGCGAAAGCCACGGCATGCGCTTCGCCTAAACCGCTCCACCTCTTAGGCTTCGACGGAACGGAAATTTCCCCCAAAGATATATCTTGACAGTGGATTTCGCGGTGTGCTCGAATAAGCCATAATTTAAAGGTTTAAATATTTTTATAACTGCCTTTCGAGCCATATTTGAGGAACCGCACGCAGACGATTCACTTCCGAAACATGGATTTCAATCATCCTGAATATTTTGGACTTACGACATTTTGACAAGGAACGAAAGGATTTATAATGTCCGTCCCGCACATCGATTTGCCCATCAAAGAAGTTGTTCTCATTACCAGTGGAGATTTACGGCAATCGGCGAATGAGGTGTGCTGGCCGGCCCAGGAAGAGCTGGAACGCAGGCTGACGCAGTGTTTCGCCAAGGAAGGCGTTGTGGTCAAGCGTGCTTTCCCAGTCGATCCCGCGGTGGGACATGGCTTTATCTCGAGCCAGCGCATGGGCATGGACATCTTCAGCGGCATCGATCCTGATGCGAATCTTGTCTTCGCGACGGCGGCATGGCAGTACAGCCATCATGTCCTGCCCGGGATGCGCAGCCATCGCGGGCCGATGCTGACCGTTGCTAACTGGTCAGGTCAATGGCCGGGCCTGGTCGGCCTGTTGAACCTTAATGGTTCGCTGATTAAAGCCGGAGTGAAATTCAATTCGCTCTGGAGCGAAGATTTTACGGATGATTATTTTCTTCGCGGCATCAGGGAGTGGATCAAGCAGGGAAGCGTGACCCATGACCTCTCGCATGTGCGCGATCTGGATACCGGCGCACTGCCTGCCAATGCCGCGAGCATGGGCAAACAACTTGCGGTTGCGCTACAGAAGCGAAAGAGCATTCTCGGAGTCTTCGACGAAGGGTGCATGGGAATGTACAACGCGATTGTGGACGACGAGCTGCTCAACGCGGCGGGTGTCTTCAAGGAGCGGCTCAGCCAATCCGCGCTGGTGGCGAGGATGCGCACTGTCTCCGACGAAGACGCAAAGGGTGTCAGGCAGTGGCTGGATGCAAAAGGGTTGCTCTTCGTCACGGGGAAGGATGAAAAGACCGAGCTTACCGACGGTCAGATCCACGAGCAGTGCAAGATGTACATTGCGGCGGTCCGCATGGCGGACGAGTTTGGTTGTGACGCAATTGGTATCCAGTATCAACAAGGGCTGAAGGACATGGTTCCGGCTTCAGACCTGGTGGAAGGTCTGCTCAATAATACGGATCGGCCACCGGTATTCGGCGAGCGTTCGGGCAAGGAGTTATACGCAGGTGCTCCGCTGCCTCACTTCAATGAAGTAGACGAGTGCGCCGGGCTGGATGCCTTGGTGACGAATCGTTGCTGGGCGGCGCTCAAGCTCGATCCCGCGATCACGCTGCATGATCTGCGTTGGGGTGAGCACTACAAAGGTGAGGGCATCGATGACTTTGTCTGGGTCCTGCAGATCTCGGGCGCCGCTCCCGCGAGCCATTTTATCGATGGCTATCGTGGCGCATCCAGTGAGCGCCAGCCGCCGATGTATTTCCCTTTGGGCGGAGGGACATTGAAAGGTGTCGGCAAGCCGGGGAAGATCGTATGGAGCCGCGTGTTCGTTGAAGGCAATGCATTGCATGTCGATATTGGACTCGGCTCGGTGGTCAAGTTGCCGGAGGAAGAGACAATGCGCCGATGGAAGCAGACGACCATTCAATGGCCCATGGTGAGTGCCACCTTTGACGGCGTTTCACGGGAGTCCTTCATGGCGAGGCATCGGGCCAATCACGTCAGCATTGTCTATGCTCCGGATGCGAAGGTTGCCGCGGAGGCGCTCGCAGTCAAGTCCGCGATGTTCCATGAACTCGGCGTAAAGGTGCATCTATGCGGTCCGGTTAACTTTGATGAAGCAAGAGCATGAAGGCGGGAGCAAGTTCTTTAAGTCTTGTCGCGGGAATTGATTTCGGAACATTGAGCGTGCGTGTGTCACTCTTTGATAAGCAAAGAGGGAGGGTGGGATCAGGGGTTGCGGAGTATCCGCTAAACCGCTCGGCCCATGATCCCAACTTTGCCACGCAGAGTCATGCCGCGCAGATGGATGCGCTTGAGAGTGCAATGCGGAAGGCGCTCGACGCGGGCAACCTGAGTGGGGATGCGGTGAAAGCGCTTGCGGTTGACACCACCGGAACGAGCGTCATTCCTGTCGGAGAGGACCTGCAGCCGCTCGATGACTACTATCTATGGTGCGACAATCGGGCATGGCGAGAGTCGCAGGAGATTACGGCTGCTGCGCATGCGCAAGGACTCGAAGCCATCGATTGGTGCTTAGGCCTTAACTAAGAAGCATTTAAATCTGACAAGGAAAACCACGATGATGCGATTCGCAACTCTCTTTCTACTAGCTGCCAGTTCCGTAGCGATGGCCCAGGCCCAGATGACCGGTGTCCAACCCGATGTAACGCAACAGCAGACTTATACGCTTCACCGTTCTTCGAGCGCGGACACCACGGGCCGCAATGCTGACTTCAAGACCGTCCCTCCGGGAGCTACGGTCACCGTTCTGGATACGGATGGCCCAGGTGTGATCTCACATATCTGGTTCACGATCAATGACGGCGAGTCCTACCATCTGAAGAAGATTGTCCTGCGTATGTACTGGGACGGGGAAGCGACCCCGAGTGTTGAAACTCCGATCGGCGATTTTTTCGGCCTGGGATTGGGAACCTATCATAACTGGAGCTCCGAGATGCTGTCGGTCGGAAGCGTCAAGGCGCTGAACAGCTATTTCCCTATGCCTTATCGGCACCATGCCCGCATTACGGTGACGAACGAAGGCAAGCAGCGGATTGGAAGTCTTTACTACAACATCGATTACCGTACCGAGAGCCATCCCCTGCCGAAAGACACTTTGTACTTCCATGCGCAATACCGCCAGGCCCAGCCCAACCATGGCTGGACCGATAAATGGGAGAACAATGGCACTCCAATTGTGAACGATAAGGCCAATCTCGATGGCAAAGACAATTATGTCTGGCTCGATGCGACGGGACATGGCCAATATGTAGGCGTAACCATGTCCGTCTTACAGAACCAGGACATGTGGTGGGGCGAAGGCGATGACATGTTCTTCATCGACGGAGCGAAGCTCCCTTCCATCACTGGAACCGGCAGCGAGGACTACTTTCTGGGCGCATGGGACTTTGGAGGCAAGGCCTTCTCTTATCCCCTCTATGGAGCGCCGGTGGTTGGCGAGGAACTGGCTGGAAGCCGATCGAGCGTCTATCGTTTTCATTTCGACGCCCCGATTCCATTCACCAAATCCATCAAAGCAACGATTGAGCATGGCCATGCGGACCATCGCTCCGACAACTTCTACTCCGTCGCCTACTGGTATCAGGCCGAACCACATGCCCCCTTTCCTGAACTTCCGCCTGTGGATGAGAGGATACCGTCGCTCCAACCCGTCGGCGGTCCCGGCAATGCAGGTTCTGTGACAGGCAAGTGAATCATCACAAAAGAGGAATCCGCAGGAGGAAGAGCCTCCTGCGGGCAACAGTCGATGCCTATTTCAAGCAGGCATCGACTGTTGCGCCATGCCCACATTTGCCACTCCGCTACTCTGCTCTACATCCGCAGGATTCGCGCACCATCAGGGTGACGGGAAGAACCGTTCTGGCGCTGGAGGTCGGGGGCATGCTTTTGATCTTTTGCAGCAGGAGACGGGTCGAGGTTCGCCCCAGTTCGACGGCGGGCTGGCGGATCGTGGTCACGGGAGGATTCAGCAAGGTGTAAAAATCAACATCGTCAAAGCCTACCAGCGCAACATCTCTGGGGACCTTGATTCCAAGAGAGCGGAGCGCTTTGATGACGCAGATCGTGCAGGCATTGTTTGCGGTAAACAATGCGTCGGGGCGATCGGGGGAATCGAACAGCGACGACAGGACTGCCTGAGCGTTCTGGTCCGATAGCACCACTTTCCTGCGAGGGAGACTGGCTTGCCTCAAACACTCTTCGTAGCCTGCGATCCGCTGTTTTACCGGCTCCAGATGCGAGTTGACGACCACGCACGCGATTTTTTTATAGCCGTGCCCGATGAGATGTTCGACTGCGATGCGTGCTCCTGCCCCGTTTTCCACCTCGACCGAGTCGGTGAGGACCCCGTCGATGGGGCGGTCGATGGTTACAAGCGGGGTCGGTCCGGAGACGATCGATTTCAGGTATTTACTCTGGCTGTCGGCCGGGACGAGCAGGATGCCATCCACGGGATGATGCGTCATTTGTTCGATTTGCGCTTCTTCGATGGAGGGATCGTCATTGGAGGCAGCCAGCCATGCGATGTAGCCGGCCTCGCGGGCTGCCTCCTGGACGGCGTGGCTGACGATGGAAAAAAACGAATCGGCGAGGTCGGGAACGATGAGGCCGATGGTCTTTGAAAGTTGACCGGTCAGGACGCGAGCGGCATGATTGGGGCGATAACCTAATTGACGAACGGCAGCGAGAACTCTCTTCGCCGTTTCGGCTGCGACATAGGGGTGACCGTTGATGGTGCGGGAGACCGTCATGGGGCCTACACCAGCGGCCCGGGCTACATCTTCCAGAGTGGCTTTCTTTTTTGGCAGTGACTTGCGCACGCGCACCTTTTGACCGTGTTTTATGAAAGAGCTAATATCTTATTCACAATACTCAGTTTCAATATAGTTCAGAGATGCCATTTTTCTGTTGACAGATAAAAACTGAGAGCGTAAACATTTTGCCTAGTGTAGTAGCGAAAATAGCTGCACACAGATTGTTAGGTATATATCTTGTTTCATTTTTTTCGAGGAATTCAGACATTGATAGACAAAGGTGGAAAACGTTCCGATCTCTGAACTTCGATTTCCTTTCCAGGTTCCTTGTCTGGAACGGCAAAACTATCTGGGACACCGAACTCGGTTGTGGAACCTGCACGCATTGCTATCGGTTTTTTGAAGGTATTTAAATTTCCCTTGACATTGTCATGTTGTTTGATTAAAAAAGTCGCTACGTCCCGCGTCACGTTAGCGGTAACGTAAACTCAACGTTTCTAGTCGCTGGTTCATTGATGGAGGCTGTTTTGAGCTACAAAAAATCGATCTATCGCTTCGTGTTGTGCCTGCTCGTCGCGTGCGTCGCTGGCATCGGCGTCCCTGCTTTTGCCCAATCCGATTCGTCATCTCTCTCCGGTACTATTACGGACGCCTCCGGGGCGCTGGTACCGAACGCAAAAATTGTCGTTCACAACAACGCCACCCAGGCCGAACAGCAGAGCAATAGCGGCGACAGGGGGAGCTTCACGATCCCCAATCTTGCGCCGGGCGATTACAGCATCCGTGTCGAAGCGTCGGGATTTCAAAGCACGATGCTCAACAATGTGCATCTGGACCCCAGCATCGGCCGCCACGTCGACATCGCCATGAAAGTCGGCAACACCAGCACCGAGGTTACCGTTGAAGCGGGCGCCAACGCCATCCAGACCGAGAGCGGATCGGTCGGCCAGCTCATTACACAGGAGCAGGTTAAGAGCATCCAGCTCAATGGCCGCAACCCGATCTACCTCTCTCAGCTTGAGCCTGGAGTTGTGCGCGGCCAGTCGATGGCATCTTTCAACTTCGGCCTCGATAACGGCATCAACGTCAACGGTGCGCGCAGCCAGGAGAGCGTAATTACGTATGATGGAGCACCGATGGTGCGCACCCGCTCGAACGGCACCAGCGTCGGCGTCGCCGACGTGGACTCAACGTCACAGATTCAAATACTGACGACCAGCTATCCGGCCGAGTACGGCCGTACTTCCGGTGGCCAGATTCGCATGATCCCCAAGAGCGGCACGAGCGACTTCCACGGCAACGCCTTCGAGTACTTCCGCAACACTGCGCTCAACGCCAACACCTGGGCCCGCAACAACTCGGGCACCGCGCGGCAGGGTTTTCACTACAACCAGTTCGGCTGGGGCTTGAACGGGCCCATCTATGTTCCGGGGCATTTCAATAAGGACAAAAAGAAGCTCTTCTTTCTCGTCGGGCAGGAGTGGACCCGGTACAACCACGATGACCTCTCTCAGCAGTCGGTTCCGACGGCGCTGATGCGGACGGGCAACTTCAGCGAGTTGCTGGGGCCGAACATCTTCTACAGCGCCCCGGTGCAGCTTGTGAACCCCGACACCGGTGTGGCATGCCCCAACAACGACTTCAGCGGAGGGAAGTGCGGCATCGCACTCAGCCCCAACGGCATCGGCTTGCTCAGCGCGTATCCGCTTCCCACGGCAGCGCATACCGCAACCAAAAACTGGATCGACTCAGCCCCCTATACCGAGAAGCAGCGCAAGGACTCGGTCGTCATTGACTTCGTTCCCGCCGAGGCGCACCACTTCCGCTTCAGCCTGCTGAACTACAACTACGACGACTACGAGCCGCACTTCGGAAACTTCAACACCAACCCGCGTATCTTCCACCGGCCTAACCAGATTGGCGTCTTCCACTACACCTGGACTGTCAGCCCCACCATGGTCAACGATGCTTATGTCTCGGGCGCGGCCGACCACGTGACCATCGGCATCGATACCTCGTCGGGCCGCTACGATCGCACCAAGTATGGCATCAACTATCCCTACTTGTATGGTTCTGCCAGCAAGGTGGTTCCCAACAAGATCCCGACCATTCAGCTCAACAACTTTGGAACGCTCGACGGCGGACCGTATCCATCACGCTCGGGCGGCATCGTCTATGACTTCGGCGATACTCTCACCAAGGTCTGGGGCAACCACACGGTCAAGCTCGGCGGCCTGTGGGAGTATGCCGGCGAGAACAACTACGATCAGATCAGCGTCGACAACACCCGCCCCGGCACGACCAACAACCAGAATGGCCTGTTTGTCTTTACCGATAACCGTGGCGGTGGCCCAACGACCAAGGCAGGCGTAGCGAACGCCGCGCTCGGTCTTTTCGACACCTACGGCGAGATCGGCACGCGCTCCTATACGCTGTTCCGCGGCAATATGTTCGAGGGCTTCGCCCAGGACCAGTGGCGCGTCAACCCGAAGCTCGTGCTCGAGTACGGCATCCGCTACAGCGTTATGACGCCGTACCACGCGCTCTGGGGCAATCAAGCCTTCTTCAGCGAGAAGAACTATGATCCGTCGCTTGCTCCAACGGTGAATCCCAAGACGGGTTTCCTCACTGGCGGAGATCCTCTGAATGGCGTCGTCATTCCGGGCAGCGGCTTCCCCAGCAAGGCCAAGGGGCACGTTCCCGACGCCATCCTCAACGGCGGCTATCAGCGTCTCTTCCGCGGTTATAGCTCTGGATATTCCCCAACCGTGTACAGCGACATTCAGCCGCGCCTCGGCTTCGCGTATCAGGTGACGCCTGGCACGGTCCTCCGTGCTGGAGTCGGACGCTATGTGCAGCGCCTCGGCATCAGCGACACGGTCCACGTCGGCGGCAACGCTCCGTTCCAGCCGGCGTCGAACGTCACCCTGGGCAGTGTAGACAACCCCGGCGGCATCGGCGTCAACGCGACGCCGCTCGCCTTCACCTCCCACTCCTATACCTACCCCAGCCCCGAAGCGTGGGGATGGAACGTAACCATGGAGCAGGAGTTCCAGAAGATCGGCGTCTTTACCCTGAGCTATGTTGGCCGCCGCGGTTACCATCTCGAGCAGTTGGCGAATGTCAACCAGTTGGCGCTGGGAACCAGAAATCTTCCGGCCAACAAGGGAGTCAATCCGGATGCGCTTCGTCCGTACAAGGGCTACTCGACGATCATCGAAGCTCAGAACACGGGCGGATCGAACTATCACTCCATGCAGGCGAACCTGAAGCGCCGCCTCAACCACGGCTTCCTCTTCGGAGTCGCGTACACCTGGTCCAAGAGCCTCGACTATGGATCGTCGAACGGCACCAACATCCCCAACGCCTACGACAACAGCATCATGTATGGGCCGAGCGACTTCGATACCCGCCATGTGCTGGTGACGAACTACGTCTGGGACATCCCGTACGGCACCCACGCCAGCAACCCGCTCGTCCGTACCTTCGTTGGCGACTGGCAGTTCTCCGGAACGATCCAGGCACAGTCTGGCCGCCCGCAGACTGTCTCCCAGAACAACGACGTTGCGGGAGTCGGTCCCGGATCGGGTAATCAGCTATGGGTCGTTCACGGCCAGCCAAAACTTCCACACCAGTTTTCGGGTGGTGTGAACACCAACCAGTGGTATGAGGCGACCAAGCCTCTGTGGTCGACTGCGGACCCCAACACCTTTGCGCCGCGCGGAATGCGTGGCAAGATCTATGGTCCCGGCTTCAACAGCTTCAGCGCCGCGCTCCAGAAGGGCTTCCACATCATTCCAAGCCACGAAAATCATCAACTGATCTTCAAGGCAGAGGCCTTCAACTATCTCAACCACCCCAACCTGGACAACCCCGACAATGGCCCGACCGACAAGAACTTCGGCCGAGTTACCGGAAAGGGCGGCACCTACTCCTCCGAACGTCAGTTCCAGTTCAGCCTGCGTTACGCGTTCTAGGAGAGTGTCCAGATAGCAGAGCCCCGCACAGGTCAGCCTGTGCGGGGCTTGATTTTTGCGTCCCCTGTTGTCTCAGGCAGCAAAAAGTAGGCGTTCTGGTCGACGATAAATCTGCTCCTCTCCTTAACATCTCCACTCTTTTCCAATTGACGGACAGGGTTAGATGATCGGGTAGGTCCCCGGTTGCCCAATTTTGCACAAATCGGCCAAAAGTCCGGTAAGCTGTAGGGAGATTTGTAGATTGGCGATAGAGTGTTTCAGTTTCTTATGAGCAAAGACGAAAACCTGGCAGGCGTGACAGCGGTACCTACGAATTGTTCTTCTAAAATGACCGGCCGCTGGCCGATCAGCCTCCTGATTTTCAGCCTTCTCTTCGCAGGGGCTGGGGTGCGTTGCGTCCGTGGGCAACAGCAGGGCCTGTATACGGAGCAGGGGCAGACACCTGAGTTGCTCCCGCAGGCTTTCCCGGCCACCGTTCCGGCAGGGGGGTCATATTCAGGCGTCACCTCGCAGGGCACATCCTCAAATGGCGATCTGACAAATTCATCGGGCAATGGAACTGCCGGATCGGCTGCCGGCTCCACGCTATCGCTTACCCAGGCGCAGCGGCTTCAACAGGAAGCGCTCAGGAACCAGCAGCGGATTTTGGGATTGCGAAAGCCAGCTCCGACAGAGTTTCAGCAGATGGTGGCCGCAACGACCGGGCGCACATTGCCCATCTTCGGCGCTTCAACGTTTGCCAATGCTCTTCCTTCAACCTATGCTCCCGTCGGCGATGTGCCGGTCACACCAGATTATGTAATTGGTCCGGGAGATGATTTACGGCTCCAGATCTGGGGGCAGGTCAACCTGCGAGGCTCGTTCCCGGTGGATCGAACGGGATCGATTTCACTGCCAGGCGCCGGTACAATTCATGTTGCCGGTCTGCGTTTTGATCAGGTGACAGATTTTCTGCGTTCTCATCTGGCTCGGATTTACCGCAATTTTGATTTGAACGTAAACATGGGTCAGTTGCGATCGATCCAGGTGTTTGTGGTGGGAGAGGCCCGGATGCCGGGCAGCTATACCTTAGGCTCGCTCAGCACTTTGTTGAACGCCCTTTTTATCTCTGGCGGCCCCAAGCCTCAGGGAAGTCTGCGTGATATTCAAGTAAAGCGCGGGGGCAAGACGATCGTTCATTTCGATCTCTACGATATGTTGCTGAACGGCGATAAAAGCAATGACGTGCAACTTGCCTCGGGAGATGTAATTTTCATTCCGCCGGTGGGGGCGCAGGTTGCGGTGGTGGGCAGCGTCAATACTCCTGCGATCTACGAGTTGCGAGGCGAGACAACGATTGAGCAGGTGCTTAAATTGGCCGGCGGGCGGACGAATATTGCAGTGAACTCGCAGGCGCGAGTAGAGCGCATCGATAACCATACCGTGCGCAGCATTGTGAATGTCAATCTAGCGGAACCGGCCTCCTTCAACGTACAGGATGGCGACATCGTTACGGTCAATGCAATTGTCGATCGGTTTAAAGATGCGGTGACTTTGCGTGGAAATGTTGCGAATCCTGGACGATATGTCTGGCATCCGGGGATGAGAGTGAGCGATCTGATCCCGAATAAAGATGCATTGATTACGCGAAGCTACTGGCAAAAGAAAAATGATCTTGGGCAGATGACGGTCAATTATGAGCCCGAGCCCGAGCGAAATGCCCAAGGCGTACTACAGCAGAAAAATCGCTACACTCCCTATCGATCGACATCGAAAAATCGTTCGCTGCAACAACTGAACGGTACGGGGGTGCAATCGAATGTAACCTCCAACCAGGTTGACGTTAACCAATACGGTATTGGTCAAAATCAATACGATGATCAGGGTCAATACGGTGATCAGGATCAATATGGTGTCACGTCGGATCAAATGCCTGCCGCCTCCGGGCAACCGTCTTCATCCACTCCAAATCAGGCCAATCCTGCGCAGCCGGGGACGCCGAACACGAGCGCCGGGGGGAATTCGGTTGGAGAGGCTTTAACCGGAGGAATGGGCCGATTTCCTGTAAAGACCAATGTAGTCCTAAGTGCTCCGGATATCGACTGGAGCTATGCAGTGGTCGAGCGGCAGAACGCTACAACCTTGACGACCTCCCTGCTGCCGTTTAATTTGGGCAAGGTAATTTTGCAGGGCGATCAGTCGCAGAATTTGGAACTGCTTCCGGGCGATGTCGTGACCATCTTCTCGACCGCGGATATCCGCGTGCCGACCTCCGAACAGACGCGGTTCGTGCGTCTGGAAGGTGAGTTTGTGGGTGCCGGGGTCTATAGCGTAAAGCCCGGCGAGACTCTCCGACAGTTGCTCAAGCGAGCGGGAGGATTTACTCCTGACGCATATCTTTACGCATCGGAGTTCACGCGGGAGTCCACGCGACGGGTGCAGCGGCAGCGGTTGAATGAGTACGCCGATCAGTTGGAGATACAGGCGGCGACGGCGTCCGCAGCGGGGAATGCGACAGCGCTCAATGCGCAGGATGCAGCTGCGGCGACCGCAGCCGCGTCCAGCGCGCAGACCTCGATCGCCCAGTTGAGGAGGGCACAGCCGAACGGCAGGATTGTGCTTCAGTTGAAGCCGGACAGCCGCGGAGTGGACAGCGTTCCGGATTTACCGCTCGAGGATGGCGACCGTTTCGTGGTGCCAAGGGTCCCGGCGACTGTCAGCGTCGAGGGTGAAGTTTATAGCGCGAATGCCTTCCTCTTCAAGCGGGGAGAGCGCACGGTCGACTACCTTAAAGAAGCTGGCGGACCTGATCGTAACGCGGACATGAAACATGCGTTTGTGCTGCGCGCTGACGGATCGGTCTACAGCCAGCAGTATGGGAACATCAAAAAAGCCACGATCTTCCCCGGCGATACCATTGTAATTCCACCGCAGCTTCAGCGGATGTCGATCATGCGTAATCTTATCGATATCGGGACGATCGTCAGTCAGTTTGGCATAGGGATCGCGGCAATTAATTTGTTGAAGTAAAGTGACTGAGTGAATGGCGAATCAATGATACCTGGAGAAACAGAACTGTCGGACGTGCCAAAAGCGGCCACGGACGATGAAGTAGAGTGGAACCTGATCAGCGCGGTACGCGTAGTATTGCGGGGCCGTCGTGTGCTTTATGCATGCACTCTGGCCGGGCTAGTATTGGGAATTGCGATCGCCTTCGCTTGGCCCCAGTGGTACACCTCGGAGGCCGTTTTTCTTCCGCCCCGGGCATCGGACTCAGTGATCCCCAATTTATCAGGCGGTGGCGCTTCCGCTGGGGCCGGAGCCGCTTTATTACTTCAGCAGGACCCGAGCGACATGTATCTCGGTATGCTTGCGAGCAGGTCGGTTGAGGATGATGTGATCGATCATCTTGGCCTCATGGCAATTTACCATGCAAAAAAAAGGGTCGATGCTCGTAACGCGCTAAAGGGACAATCGAAATTTAAAGTTGACAAAAACTCCTTGATCTCAATAGAGGTCACTTCCAAAGATCCGAAGCTTGCAACGAATATTGCGAATGCGTATCTGGAAGCGCTTTATCGCTTGAACGGTTCAATGGTTGCGTCGTCGTCTGCACATCGACGGGCCTTCTATGAAGAACAGATGGAAAGCCAAAAAGAAGCGCTTGACGCTGCAGAGGTTGCCCTGAAGCAAGCTGAAGAAAAAACAGGCATCGTGCTCCCTGAGGGGGTAGCCCAGGCTGGCTTGAGAACGGTTGTCGATCTTCAGGCCGCGATTGGAAGTGCGGAAGCGAAGCTCTCAGGGATACGCATGGGAGCAACAGAAGACAATCCACAGGTGGTTCAAGCCCGTGCGGAACTCGCGGAACTCCGAGCCCAATTGCAACGGCAGCAGGCAGACTCTGCGAAACAGAGGCCTGGGACCGGGTTAGCATCGTCAGTTGCCTTGCCTGGCCTGGCGATGGAACTTGTGCGAAAGATGCGAGATGTAAAGCTAAATGAAACGCTCTACGACACTCTGACCCAGCAGTATGAAAGAGCTCGCATCGAATCACTTGATCCGGGGCCGCAATTTCAAATTGTGGATCGGGCAATCGTGCCGGAACGCAAGGCGGGTCCTCCTCGAAAATTGATTGCTCTTGGCGGAATCGTGCTTGGGTTCCTTGCAGGATTGGCTTGGGTCTGGATGGAACAGCCTGCGAAGCAGCTAATTAGAGCGTGCTTGAGTGATCCAGGGGCGGCTTCGGAAAGGTAATTCGTGGAACGGGAGAGAGATGCGACTTTATGCCGCAGAACAGCGGACTCTCGATGGTTAAAGATATTTCTGTTCCTCACGGGAGCTCTGGCCTCGACAATTGTTCTAAAGGTGGGGCAGGTTCAGTATCTTGAAATTCTTTACTTCGTAGAATTGTTTGTTTTGTTGGTTGTATTGTGCGGAAATGGCTACAAAATCCAGTGGTTTCGTCCTTATCTCAGAATTGCAAAATGGTATTTGTTTTTTTCGTTTGCAAGTTTCGTTCTTGCGCTTTTTGCCCTGCGTTACGACTTTTATTTTCCCGGTCCTGTCAGTGTTCTGAAATACCCGGTTATCATTACAGTTTCACGCATTATCGAACTTCTCGCTTCTGTCTCGATCATGCTCTATCTCGCGACTAAGTTCCGTCAAGATCGAAGTAAGATCGCATTTACAATGCGGGTTTATTTCTGGGTAGGTTTTGTGAGTGCAGCTTTTTCCATCGTGAGCTATCCACTTAACCTGGCCAAAATTGTCGATTTGGGGGCCTACGGCGGTTCTCACAGGATGCGCGGATTCTATAACGAAGGGGGCCCCTATGGTTTATATCTGATCAGCGTATTCCTGGTTGGCATTGCTCTCCATAAACTTGGTTGGATAAACAAGTACCCCCTCCTGCTTGCATTCGTAACCCTTGCGATTGCCTTTTTAGGAAGCCAGTCCAAAGCGGCCTTCTGCGCCGTTCTGATTATCCTGTTGGTCAACGGGCTGCTGACCAGAAATTTTAGACGACGCGTCATGCTTATTGCCGCGGTTGCATTATTTCTGGTGACGATCTATCAGGTAGTTAATCTCGGAGCAGTTATAAGGAACTATCAGCGAGTAAGCCATGCCTATGAATGGCTCTCCCACCGGCACGCAAAAGACGGCAGTTTCGTATTAGGCAGGGTTGCGGGAGCATTTATTGTTCCTAGGATGGTCGAAGCACATCCGGTGGTCGGTGTCGGATGGGGTAACTATGGCCTTGTGAGGGACGCGCCGGAATATCGCGGGGCGGCTGCTTTCGCGCCTGCGAACGATGATCCGGGACTTGGTATTGCGGGAATGACGGCAGAACTGGGATTGCCGCTGACCTTCTATCTTGTGATCTGCCTCATTCTTCCGTTTCTATATCTCCGCAGGATGCGGTCACCCGTGTATCTCACAAATCTTGCGCTTTTGCAGCCGATCGTGCATCTGTTTGGTGGTCAGCTAAACTTGACCTATCCTTGGGTTGTGACGGCGTTCGCACTTGGTTTAGCCTACTCGCTTAGAGAAGGAGTCAACCCTGAAATGGGAATTGAGGGAAGATGATGAACCGTATTTTTGTGACAGGCGGAGCAGGCTTTATCGGCTCCAATTTTGTGTTGGACTACCTGTCAAGGGGGAATGGTCCAGTCGTCAATCTCGACAAGCTGACCTATGCAGGTAATCCGGAAAACCTCGCCTCCGTCAAAGATGATCCCGCTTACACGTTCGTGCGAGGCGACATCTGCGATCAGGCGCTGGTCGCCCAATTGCTCGCAAAGCATAGGCCTGCCGCGATCGTTCATTTTGCAGCCGAAAGCCATGTGGATCGTTCGATCGCCGGGCCGGAGGCCTTTCTGCGGACGAACATCGACGGCACCTTTACCCTCCTGCAGGCGGCGCGCGAATACTATGGGACGCTGACCGGGGACGAGCGGGAGAAGTTCCGCTTCCTCCATGTGTCCACGGACGAAGTCTATGGAACGCTCAAGCCTGACGACCCGGCGTTTCATGAAGAGACGCCATATGCGCCCAACAGCCCCTACGCCGCATCGAAGGCGGCCAGCGACCACCTGGTCCGGGCATGGGTGCATACCTATGGACTGCCTGCCCTGGTTACGAATTGTTCGAACAACTATGGGCCGTTTCAATTTCCCGAGAAGTTGATTCCGCTGATGATTGCGAATGCTCTTCAAGGAAAGCCTCTTCCCATCTACGGCGACGGTCAGCAGGTACGGGACTGGTTGTACGTGGTGGACCACTGCCGCGCGATTCAAGCTGTTCTCGATCGCGGCCGTGTGGGGGAGACGTACAACGTCGGCGGAGGAAACCAGCGCAGCAATCTGGAGGTCGTGACGACTCTTTGCGCTCTGCTCGATGAGATGGTTCCCGAGTCGAAGTTCAAGCCGCATCTTCAACTGGTGAAGTATGTGACCGACCGGCCGGGCCATGATCGCCGCTATGCGATCGATGCGCGGAAGCTGGAGAATGAGCTTGGGTGGCGTGCCGAGGAGAGTTTTGAAACCGGGCTGAGGAAGACGGTGAAGTGGTATTTGGATAATGCCGCCTGGGTAGAAAATGTGACCAGTGGCGCCTATCAACAGTGGGTCACGCAGAACTACGGAAGTCGAGATGTTAAGTCGTCCGCAACTCCGCAGACGGCAGCCAAGGAGACTCTGTGAAGGGAATTATTCTTGCCGGTGGTTCCGGCACCCGGTTGCATCCGGTGACGCAGGTAGTTTCAAAACAGCTTTTGCCGGTTTACGACAAGCCGATGATCTATTACCCCTTATCGGTTCTCATGCTCGCGGGCATTCGCGAGATATTGCTGATCTCAACTCCGGAAGATACACCGCGCTTCAGTCAACTGCTGGGAACGGGCGAGCAGTGGGGTCTTCAGATCCAATACGCCGTGCAACCTTCGCCCGATGGATTGGCGCAGGCCTTCCTCATCGGCAAAGAGTTCCTTGCCGGTGATGGATGCTGCCTCGTGCTTGGGGACAACATCTTTTATGGACACGACTTTGCCACAACGCTTCAACAGGCGGCTGCGGGCGGACCAGGAGCGACGGTGTTTGCCTATCCGGTGCTCGATCCGGAGCGGTACGGCGTGGTTGAGTTCGATGAGCAACGGCGCGCCATCTCTCTTGAAGAGAAGCCTCTCAAGCCGAAGTCTCGGTATGCGGTGACGGGAATTTACTTCTACGATGCGCAGGTGGTTGGCATAGCGGAGGGACTGAAACCTTCTCCGCGGGGAGAGCTTGAGATCACCGATGTCAATCGCTGGTATCTGGAGCGCGGCCAGTTGCGGACGGAGTTGCTGGGGCGGGGGATGGCGTGGTTGGATACAGGAACGCATGATTCCCTGCTGGAGGCAGCGACTTTTATCCACACGATTGAACAGCGTCAGGGCCTGAAGGTGGCCTGTCCCGAGGAGATCGCCTATCGCCTCGGGTATATTGATGCCGAACAGATGATGGCGCTCGCGGCGAGGATTGCGAAGAGCAGCTATGGGCAATATCTGCTGCGAGTGCTTGAAGAGACGGTCTATTGATGGCCGTGGCTATAGATTCGCGAATGCGCGGGCCAATTCTTGTGACAGGTGGGACCGGGCAGGTCGGCAGTGAGTTGGTGAAATCGCTGGCTCTATTCGGAGACGTTGTCGCGCCAGGGCGAGATGAGATGGACCTCGCCAACGCCGAAAGTGTGCGCGCGGCAATTCGAGCGCTGCAGCCGCGATGGATTGTGAATCCTGCAGCGTACACGGCCGTGGATAAGGCAGAGAGCGAACCGGAGCTTGCCTTTGCCATCAATGCTGAGGCCGTGAGAGCGATAGGCGAAGAGGCCCGCGGAATCGGTGCGGGCGTGATCCACTTTTCGACGGATTATGTCTTCGACGGGACGGGCTCTGCTCCCTACCTCGAGACGGATGCGGTCGCGCCGGTGAGCGTGTATGGAGCCAGCAAGCTGGCGGGAGAGCAGGCGCTGGCCGAGAGTGGGGCGGGCCACATCATCTTTCGGACAAGCTGGGTCTATGGGGCTCGGGGAAAGAACTTTCTCCTGACGATTCTGAAGCTGGGGCGAGAGCGGGAGACGCTGCGTGTCGTCGCGGACCAGCACGGCGCGCCGACGTGGAGCCGCGACCTGGCGGAGATGACAGCCCATGTGATCGGACGATGTGAAGATGGCTCTGCTCAGGAACGTGAACAGGTGCTCGAAGCGTTGGCGGGCCTGAGTGGTGTTTACCACGCCGCAGGTTCCGGTGAGACCACATGGCATGAATTTGCTGTCGAAGCTCTGCGCCTGCAAAAGGAACGGGAACCGGGCCAACGGTTCGCCGAGGTCGAGGCGATCTCGACTGCGGAGTATCCGACCCCGGCGCGGCGGCCGGCAAACTCGCGGTTGGATTGCGGGAAGCTGAAGAGCAGATTGGGGTGGGAGATGATGGATTGGCATGAATCTCTGCGCAAGGTATTGGCGGAGATGGCCGAGTGATTCTGTAAGGACCTTGGGCTGGGCTGCTGCAATCTCATCTTCGCTCCTGAGATCTCTAAACCATTGAAATCAAATGGCTACCTCGGTCCAAAGAGGAAGTCACCCTTTTTTCACTTGTTCTGCAATATTCTGCATGTATCGGCCTGCGCACGCGGTCTAAGTTATTCAATTCTATTGGCTTGCTCTTTGGTAATTGAGATGCAGCCAATCCTTGACGGAATGCCCGGCAGGAGAACCTGAGGCCGGGGCATCTCGAGTTTTGAAGGAGTGGATTTTAGCAGCTCAATTTCGAGCGTTCCGGTCCAGACTCGCCGATCCCTGTAGGAAGCGGCATGTCTGGTCTTCCGGGGCCTTGATGCGCAAGATGTGCTCCTGACTTTGCATTCTGGCTTTCATGGGAGGTTGCCGGGAGCGATCGTCTATGAAGCAGAAAAGCAAAGGTTTATAGCCGCCAGATATCTCTTCTGGCGGCTATTTTTGGATGAGAGGGGGCGGCAGATAGTTCAAAGCTAAACTATTGAGTGTCTAAACTATTACCTTCTAAACTATTCGATGGCAAGCAAAACACTGCCTCACCGGGTGTTCGGAGCGACGCGATTAGCTTTTGAGAGCGACGGCTTCGTTCTTCTGCTTTTCTTCGAGATACCATGCGACGGTCTTTTTCAGGCCCTCGTGGAAGTGAGCTTTGGGGTTGTAACCGAGTTCGCTGGTGGCCCGGCTGATGTCCGCCAGCGAGTGCTGGATATCGCCTTCGCGGGGAGGGCCGTAGATGGGTTTGGCGGTGAAGCCGAGGTGTTCGGCGATGGTGGCGTAGACTTCGTTGAGGGTGTGACTCTTGCCGGTTCCGATATTGAAGACGCGCCCAGTGGCGACCTCGGCGGGGGCCGTGCAGGCCAGCAGGTTGGCGCTGACGGCGTTGTCGACGTAGTTGAAGTCGCGGCTCGTAAGGCCGTCGCCGAAGATGGTTGGGGTCTGGCCTGCCATCATCTTGTAGGTGAACTGGGCGATAACGCCGGAGTACGGCGAATCGGCGGCCTGGCGGGGGCCGAAGATGTTGAAGTAGCGCAGGCAGACTCCCTCAAGGCCATAGGCGCGGTAGAAGGACTGGATGTAGTACTCGCAGGTGAGCTTCTGGACGGCGTACGGCGATAGCGGACGGGGCAGCATGTCCTCCTGCTTGGGTTGGGTGGGCTGGTCACCGTAGGCCGAGGAGGATGCGGCGTAGACGATGCGGCGGACGCGGGCATCACGGGCGGCCACCAACAGATTCAAAGTCCCGTTGATGTTGGATTCATGCGAGGAGACGGGGTCTTTAACCGACCGGGGAACCGAGGCGAGCGCACCCTGATGGAGGATGTAGTCGATCCCCTCACAGGCTGACTTCATACCGGCGACGTCCTGAAGGTCCATCTCCTGAAAGGAGACCTTGTGGCGGATGTCGGCCAGATTTTCAAGATTTCCTGTGGAGAGGTTGTCGATGCCGCGAACCTCGTGTCCCTGTTCGACGAGGGCGTGGGCGAGGGTCGAACCGATAAAACCTGCGATTCCTGTGATCAAATAACGGGCCATCTATCCTCCACCAGGCGTGCGTCACTGGTTGTCAATGAAAGTTTATGGGAGCGGGCTGTCCGCAGGTCGTTCCATGTGGGCAACGACCGGGAGCAGCCATTTTTGCCGATTTCACCGGGTTGAGTCCATGCAACTTTTGTGCTCCCGGTGTAATGCCGCAAGAGCGGGTGTCTTATACAAAAAGATACGCATTGAATGAACGGCGAGAATGAAGATACGTATTGAATCGACAATCTCATTATCCGATATTTTCGAGAGGAATGCTGTGTAGGTTGAGCGGGGCGAATGCGATAATTCAGATATATGCCGACCAAGAACCCGGTTGTTCTTCCTCAGATTGCCCAGCAACGCTTTGATCGCCTTAAGAACCGCACTGCCCGGATTGGAGTCATTGGACTCGGTTATGTCGGATTGCCGCTTTCGCTCTTGCTTGCGGAGGCCGGCTTCAAAGTAACGGGCTTCGACATCGACAACAAGAAGGTGACGGACCTTGAGGCTGGGCGGTCGTATATCTTCCGCATTCCGGCCGCGGAGATCCAGAGCGCGCGTGCGCATGGCTTCAGCGCCACGACCGAATTTTCCCACTTGTCTGACATGGACGCCATCATCATGTGCGTTCCTACGCCGCTGACGGAGCATCGCGAACCGGACCTGAGCTACGTCGAAAATACATCCAAAGCCGCTGCCCCCTGGGTTCGAGAGGGCCAGCTCGTGGTCCTTGAGAGTACGACCTATCCGGGGACGACGGAAGAGTTGATGATCCCGGTCCTCGAAGCGGGCAACACCAAGGGGCTGAAGGTGCAGAGCGAAGGAACGGCCGCGGAACACGGCGTCTTCTACGTGGCCTTTTCGCCGGAGCGCGAAGATCCGGGCAACGATACGGTGGCGCGGCGCGATATTCCCAAGGTAGTGGGTGGGCATGAGGAGATCGCCACGACGCTGGCGGCGACTTTGTATGAAGGCATCTTTACGCGCGCGGTGCAGGTGTCGTCGACGCGCGTGGCCGAGATGACGAAGCTGCTGGAGAACATCTACCGCTGCGTGAATATTGCTCTGGTGAATGAGTTGAAGCAGCTCTCGCTGAAGATGGGCGTGGACATCTGGGAGGTCATCGACGCCGCGGCGACGAAGCCCTTCGGTTTTCATCCCTTCTATCCCGGGCCGGGCCTTGGCGGCCACTGCATTCCGATCGATCCGTTCTACCTGAGCTGGAAGGCAAAGGAATATGACTTCAATACCCGGTTTATCGAACTGGCCGGAGAGGTTAATGAAGCGATGCCCGCGCATGTGGTCAACGCCGTCGGGAAAGCCCTGAATCAGCACAAGAAGGCTGTTAACGGAGCGAAGATTCTGATGCTGGGGATGGCCTACAAGAAGAACATCGACGATCTCCGCGAGTCTCCGTCGCTGACGATCATCGAGTTGTTGCGCGAGGAAGGGGCCGAGGTGCTATACAACGATCCCTACTTCCCGACTGTGGGCAGGGGGCGGCACTATAACCTGAATATGACCTGTACGCCGCTCGACAATCTGGAGCAATATGACTGCGTTCTGATTGTGACGGACCACTCCGACTACAACTATGAAGAGATCGTCAGCAAGTCGAAGCTTGTAGTGGATTCGCGCAATGCGACGAAGGGGATTCGCTCTCCGAAGGTCGTTCGCTGCTAGAGGAGAGTTGAATTTGAGTGAAGCGGGGGATCATGTCCCCCGCTTTTTCTGCATTAGAGCAGTGTCTCCAATAGGGGTATCGACGCTCCCCAAACGCGGATCCTCCCGCTGCGCGGAAGGATGACAACAAAAAATGCGCTGCGGGATGACAACAAAAAAGGAAGATAAAGCTCTGCACCAATAGGGATTCTGCGCTAAAGCTACTTTTGGGTGAGCAGCCGGGTGTAGGTCGCGGCGGTTTGCTTCATCATCGCCTCGATCGTGAAGCTCTCCGCGACGCGTTGCTTGCCCGCTGCGCCCATTGTCTCTGCTTTGGCCGGATCGGAGAGAAGTTGCAGGATGGCGGCGGCGAGTGCCTGCGGGTCTTCTGACGGAACGATGAAGCCGCTGACGCCATCCTGGACGGCTTCGGCGTTGCCGCCAACGTCGGTTGCGACGACGGGAAGAGAGGCTGCCATAGCTTCAACAATCGCGTTGGAGAAGCCTTCGCTGCGTGAGGGCAGTACGAAGATATTGGCTGCCGACAGGTGTTCGTGGAGATTGGTGACACCGCCTGTGAAATGAAAGTGGTCTCCGAGATTCAGAGTGCGGACGAGTGTCTGGAGTTCTTCAAAGTAGGCGGGTTCGAGGACTCCGCCCGCGATGCTGAAGCAGACATTGGGAAACTGCGGCACGATGGCCGCGGCAGCTTTGATGAAGATATCGTGGCCCTTGACGTGGCGGATATTGCCTATGGTCGTGACCAGAAGCTTGCCCGTTGGATGGACGGACTGTGGCGCTGTGATCCAGTCGGCCACGTTGAGGCCGTTGTAGATGGTCTGAACGCGATCGGGAGCGATGCGGTCCTGTTCGATGCAATGCTGGCGAACAAGGTCAGAGACGGCGAAGACCGCGTCAGGGAGACCAGCCATGAGGCGATAGGCGGTTTCGTGCTTTCCGGTCCGCAGGATTCCCATGTCCCGGCGGCTCCAGATCAGCTTTGCGTCTGACAATGTTTTGGTTACGAATCCCAGCCAGATGTCGGAGCTTTCAAAAAAGGTCTGAACAATTTTAATATTTTGTTGCTTGAGGAGGCGGCGAAGCGCGAAGGCCCCTTTGATGGCCGTCAGATCGTAGGTGCGTCGCAGAGGAAGAAGGTAAACGGGGCAGGGAGCCGAGTCGAACGCCGTGGTCGCCGGATCGGCCGAAAAGGTGAGGATCGATGCACGGTATCCATATTGTGGCAGGAAAGCGGCAAGTTTGAGCGCGATCCGTTCACCGCCGCCAAGATTTTTGGAAAATTGATCGACGACGAGAAGAACATGGGGCAGAACGGTGTCTTCGATTTTGTGGCGGCTCGAGATCGGAGAGAGAGGAATCATAGCAGCGGGCAGGACTCACGGGTGGAGGTATAAAGATGCAAGAAAATCAGCGATAGGCCATGTATGGATTGACGGAGGTTTCGGAGTCGAGTGCAACCGGCTCAGAGGTTGGTGCCGATTCCATCAGCTGGGCGGCGGAAGCCGCGGTACCGATCAGAGCCCACAGGAGCCCATTGATCTCAAGGTAGGTCCATCGATCGCCAAAGCAATTGAGAATCATGCTGGAGCATACGGTAAGAAAGAGGCCAAGGCCAAGCCCCTGGTAAAGCGGGTCCTTTGCCCGCCTGAAGAGCCGATAACCCAGGGCAAGCATCTGTTGAAGGAGAAAGAGCGCAATCACGCCGCCCACCAACCCGGTTTCGATCAATACCAGGATGTACCAGTTGTGGGTGTCTTTCAGGTTATCGGTGTGATCTCCATATTGGAAGGTGGCATAGCCAGTTCCAAAGATGGGCTCGCTGAAGAATTGCTTCTTTGCATTTTCCCAGAGGTCGACCCGCTCCTGGGCGGACGCCTCAAGCTGTCCGTTGGAGTTCGTCGTCATCAGGACTCGTTCGGTCACGGCTATGGGCACAATGGCCTGCCAGGTGAACAGGAAGATGGCGACGACGACGATCATCTTTCGATCTTTCAAGATACCCAGCAGCAGCGCACCTGCCACGATCGCTATATAGGAAGCACGCGAAAAGGTGTACATTGTCGCAAATACCGTAACCGCCACCAACGTGTAACAAAGCATCTTGGCTTTTTTTCGCTTGAGAAATTGGCCAAAGCCCCAGAAGAACATGGAGAATTGAGCAAGAAATGCCGCCAGGCCATTGGAGCCGGCGAAGCCAAGAGGGCCGCCATCGCGCTTGTCCTCATCGAAGGTCGCCCACGTTCTGGACATGCTATCCATCAGTGCGCTTCGATCGATAAACAGCAGAGAGATCCCTGCGATTAGGATGACCGTTTTCACGGTCTTTCGATCTTTGACGACCAGACCTGCAGCCACAAAGACCAAAGGCAAAAGCAGATAGTCTTTCCACGTTGAGAAATTACGATCGTGGATCCAGAGCGGAGCGGGCGAATGCCCCAACGCTGTCCCAAGCCACAGGGAAAGATACAAGTAGATGCCGAAGACCAGCCAGATGAGATAGAGCTTTGATTTCGGGAGGCGCTTTCCCTGGAGCAGGGCCCCGACAATCACGGCGAAGACCAGAATGGTGAGAACATTGGCCCCAAGCGGATAGTCAAGGAAGTGGTCTCGCATCGTACGATAGGGCAGCAGCGGGAGCATATAGTAAAAGCCCCAAAGCGAACGCCCCGTCAAAGACGCGATGATCATAACCCAGCAGGTCAGATAGGCCAGCAGCGGGATGTAATGTCCTATTCCTGTTCCCAAGGGAAAGCCTCTTCGGTATCGCGATCAGAAAACAATGAGGTTAGCGAAACATCCTTATTGTGTCCACACTCTATTTTTGCCTGCAACAAAATTGTAGAACGCCAACGCCGCAGCGGCATTGAGCATCACGAACGTGCTGGCGATGGCGGCGGGTTTGAATCTCTTAAAGGACGGACGCAACATCCCAAAGGCAGCCAGAAGGTAGAAAAAAATCTGGGCCCAGAAGATCGTTTGGTAGAAGGGGCCTTGGGCGAAAGCGGAGGTAACCAGCATCCCCACCAGGAACAAGGGAACGAAGAGCCGCAAAAGCTTATGGCTAACGAAGCGGAAGAGCAGCGGATTGGCCGGTGACAGTATCCATGGCGCAATTCGCAGCAACTGGTAATTGCCGGTAAGGGTGCGGACTTTGCGCGAGAACTCCTTGCCCTTTCCACTGAAAATACGGTCGCGGGCGATTGCGGAGGGTTGGAAGACGACGCGCTTCCCCAGGCGTGCCACATTCATAGGGACGAAGACATCGTCGAGAAGCGTTCCGGCGGGGATATCGACGTAGAGTTCCCGGCGCATGGCGTAGATTGCGCCGGTCACCCCGACGACCGAACCTGAGGCGGATTCGAGACTGCGTACCATCTTTTCGATCTTCCAATAAATGCCGAGGGCATCGGGGTCTGCGGTGCCAGCATCGGTTTCGAGGAGCAACTCGCCGCTGGCCGCGCCGACGGAGGGATCGGCGAAGCAGGAGACCAGTTCGGCGACCGCGGTCGGTTTGACCGTCTGCCTTGCGTCCAAAAAGATAAGAATCTCACCAGTGGCGTGCCTCACCGCTTCGTTGAGCGCGATGGCTTTTCCGTTCGACTTCTCCAGGATGACAGGCAGGATGAAGGGGACTTGTCCGCGCAGGATATCTGCGGTTCGGTCCGTCGATCCGTCAGAGGCGATGACGATTTGAAGCCGGTCCTGCGGGTAATCCAAAAGGCGGAGATTATTGAGCTTGCGAGGAAGGTTGGCTTCCTCATTCCGTGCCGCGATGAGGATGGATACGCTGGGCGTGATGCTCTTCCCCAGGACAGGGAGGCGATGAAGGCGAGCGTAAATCGCAAGCCAAAGGGCGTAGCCGAAGTAGGCATACCCTGTCATGGCGAAACAAATCCAGAAAAGCAGCTTCATTGCGCCTCCTGGGATGGAAATGTCTCTTTGGCCGGGAACCCGTGCGCGGCACTATGGGTGGATCGTAAGAGACGATTGTCGATAGCCGCCCGGTGAAATCTTTCGAACTCTTTATTGCGGGTATTTGTCCTCTTGGCCACAAGTTCCTTATTCCAGCAACCGCTCGAAATAGAGTTCAACCGCAATCTGATGCATTTCCTTGATGATACGCTACGCGTGCATCTTCGACGGTTGCCAGACACGGATTCCGGTGCAGGGACACTGTAGAATCGTATAGTTCGCGCACTCAATATCAATGGCCAGTACGAGACGATTTGCATTCAACGTAATTATGAACTGGATCGCCATGGCGGTAGGCATGGTCGTTCCTTTTTTCCTGACGCCTTTCGTCATTCGGAGTCTTGGAAATACGGCTTATGGTGTCTGGATAGTCGCGGTCTCGATCGTGTCCTATCTGGGGCTGCTTGATTTAGGGTTACGCAGCGCGGTCATCCGTTTCGTCTCCAAAGCCGAGGCAGAAAAGCAACTCGAAGATGCTACAAGTGCTATCGGAGCGGCCTTATGGTTTCGCGTACTGATCGCGGGGGGCGTTGCTGTTCTGAGCGTTGTGCTGGCGTTTGCTTTTCCGCATCTATTCAAGGTTCCGTCCGACATGCAGCGAGCGGGCCAGATTACAGTGCTGTTTTGCGCGCTGGGCGTTGGCGTTACGCTGGTGTCGGGTGTCTTTGGCGCTGTGCTCGCTGCCATCAACCGCTTTGATGTCCTCAGTGCGGTGACGATGGTACAGACGCTGTTCAGGGCGGTCGGCGTTGTGCTGATCCTTCGCAGCGGCCGGGGACTGGTGTCGCTGGCGTACTGGGAATTTACTGTTGTCCTGATCTCCGGGCTGGCGACATGCATGATCGCTCTTAAGCTATTTCCACCTTGTAGGGTCCGTGTGTTGCGCCCGGAGAGCAAGTGGGTGAAGGCGATCTGGTCTTACAGCCTGACGACCTTCATCTGGATCATTGCGATACAGATCATCATCAATACAGACAACCTGGTTGTAGGCGCATTTTTATCGGTTGGATTGGTTGCCTTCTATTCGATCGGCGGTAGTCTCGTAACATATGCCGGGCAGGTCGTCTCCTCTCTCACAACCACGTTTACGCCTTTGGCGAGCGGTCTGGAGGCATCGGGCAGAATGGAAGAACTGCGGGCCCTCCTGCTGAGGGGAACGCAGGCGACCCTGGCGCTGGCGCTGCCGATCGGTATAGCGCTTCTTTTCCGGGGGAAGACCTTCATCGGGCTTTGGTTGGGGGCTCAATACAAGGAGATTTCAGGGACGGTGCTGCAAATCCTGCTCCTGTCCCAGTTTTTCAGCGTTATAGCGACGACGCCGGGGGCTATTATGATGGCCATCGGAAAGCACAAGCCTGTAGCGAGATGGGCTGTCGTCGAAGCACTGGTGAATCTCGGGCTCAGCGTGGTGTTGGTGAAGACAGTTGGCATTTATGGGGTCGCCTGGGGTACATCGATTTCGGGCGCGCTGGCTACTCTGATCTTCTGGCCCAAGTATCTCCGAAAAACCCTGGGTGTTCCCATCCGGAAGATAATTTGGGAAGGCTGGACGAAGATCACGCTCTGTTCGATTCCATACGCGATTGCGTGTGTTGCTTCCGACAGATACTGGCACGCGGGGTCTTATATAACATTTTTCGCCCAGATCCTGGCGATTTTGCCGGTATACGCCGTTTGTGTGCTGGTAGTCTTCAGACAAGAGGCACGAAGGGTGTTCCAGAAATGGCGGGCATCGAAGCTGGTAAGTGCACAGGCTACTTCATAGCTTCATCAGATTGTGAAGGTCTTTTGAGGGAGGAGTGGCGGAGTTTCAACTGCCTTGCTTCTCAGGCCCTGATATCGAAATCAAGGTGATGGATAGAGCTGACCATGAAAAGACAATGCGCATTCGAGAGTGCTTTCTGTTTTTTGTTGCTGTTCTTTATCGTATCGTCGGCCAATACCTTGAAGGCGGAAGATCCTGCTCCGCCCAGTTCCTCAGCCGCTCATTCAGCCCACGCGCATATCTGGTTTGTTCGTCAGGATGGCGGAGACCGCAGTCAGTGCACAGGCACGGTGGATGCAGCCTATCCGGGCAAAGGCAAGAACCGGCCCTGTGCGTTCAAACATCTTTATTACCTATTTACTAATGATGTCTACGGCAATAAAGCGTGGGTTGTCGCCGGAGGGGACACCGTCTTGTTACGCGGCGGTCCCTATCGGATGGGCTACAAAGGGCCAAACCCGAAAGATTGGTGGGGGTCGTGTCCTGGCGACGCTTTAAATTGTTCGATGCCGCCAATCCCGTCCGGTACCCCTGACCACCCGACTCGGTTTCTGGGAGAGAACTATGGAAACTGCACAAAGAAGACCCAGCTATTCGGCGGTTTTGCGCTGAATGGCATTATCAACCTGCAAGGGTCCAGTAATGTCGATGTCGAATGCATCGAACTGACTGACCATAGCCAGTGCCTGCGGGGAGGCATGGGGGATACTCCGGCGGAGAAGTGCAGTAATGACACCCCAATCTCGGATTATGCTGCGAACGGGATTTTGACGGATAACAAGACCACAGGCATTCTTCTAAAGAACCTGGATATTCATGGGCTGACGTCGCGCGGCATCCTAGGCCCGATTGGGGGAGCGGTAACAGCAGACCATGTTCGCATTGCGTTTAATGGGATGGCGGGATGGGACTTTGATGACGGCAGTGGAACGCGAAGTGCCTCGAGTGCATCGGTGCGTGCTTCTTATCTGACTGTGGAGTGGAATGGATGCTTTGAGGAGTATCCAATCACGCATGCTCTTCCGGCCTACCGCTGCTACGACCAGGAGAGTGGAGGGTACGGAGACGGCATAGGGACGCCGAATACCCCGCTGAATTTCACCTGCGATCATTGCACCTTTCGCTACAACACGCAGGATGGGTTCGATCTGTTACACGCCACGGGAAGCGCTATTACGATCAAGAATTCCGACTCCTATGGCAATATGGGCCAGCAGTGGAAGATGGGGCCGATGCATAGCGTCCTGTTTCAGAATAATGTGACGGTCAATAATTGTCGTCGAATGTCTGCGCCCATCAACGGCGCGCCCGAAGGGTATAACAAGCACCTCTCCCTTTTTTGCAGGGCAGCGGGCGATGGAATCTTTTTCTCCGTCACCGATGGCGGAAGCTACGTTCTGCAGAACAATAGCTTTGCCGGGTACGGTGCGACCAGCTACGATATCGGCTGCGACGGCCATTGCACCAAGGCCAACATCACCTATCAAAATAATCTGAATATCGGCTACAAAGATCCCGTGGGGGGCAAATTGCCCGCTATTTTTTATGAATCAGACCTGCCTCGCAATCCATTTGTCGCAGAAGACCACAACATCTACTACAACATGCGGAGCTGTCCTTTCGGCTGGACGGAACACTGCGTCAACCCCAAGATCGAAAACATGCCTTCATGGAATGGAGAGGCCAGCCTTGACGGTATCGACTTCCGCCTGACCAGCGGAAGCCCGGCCAGAGGTGCGGGGGTTGCCGTGCCTGGGTTGAACGAGGATCATAATGGGGTTAAACGACCTGCCGGAGCCCAACTTGATATTGGCGCATTTCAATATCATCCATAGTGGCCCGGCGCGGGATAGCTTCATCGCAAAACCTTTGAAATCAGTTGAATAGGAGATTTGCGCCGCATCCCAACGATGCATGATGAACCCGACGATACGATCAGATTTTGAGAATGTGTTTCGTGTAATCGAATGTAGTATAGGAAGAGTATCCTGGGGTCCTTAAGTATGGCTTTAGCTCCTACAACTGAGACTGCAATCCCGGTGGATTCGACCCTCCCAGAAGTTCGATTGCTCCGCAAAGCATTGGGAATACGCTTGTTCGAGCAGCGGCTCCTGAAGCTGTTTTCGGAGGGACGTCTCTTCGGCACCGTCCATACATGCATTGGCCAGGAATGGACAGGGGTTGCGGTGGCTGAGCATCTGCAGCCCTCGGATGTAATCTTCAGCAATCATCGCTGCCACGGCCATTACCTCGCCCGGACCGGTAATTTCCCGGGACTGTTTGCCGAGATCATGGGCCGCGAGGCAGGCATCTGCAAAGGCCGCGGCGGAAGCCAGCATATCTGTGACGCGAATGTATTCAGCAATGGCATCCAGGGTGGCATCGTACCTGTCTCGGCGGGGATTGCTTATGCACAAAAGATAGAAAATGAGGGGGATATCACTGTTGTCTTTATCGGAGACGGAACCCTCGGTGAAGGCGCGGTCTACGAGAGCCTGAACCTGGCTTCGATGTGGGGGCTGCCGCTACTGGTGGTTCTTGAGAACAATCTATATGCGCAGAGCACCTCTCAGCGTCAGACGCTCAGCGGAGATATCCTGTCCCGTCCTCAGGCCTTCGGCATCGCAACGATGCACGGGAATACATGGGAACCTGGGGAGTTGATCGCCTCGATGGGCCAGGCAGTCCGGCAGGTGCGGGAGACCCGGCGGCCGCTGTTCTTCCGCGTGGACACGTACCGCTTGATGGCGCATTCCAAGTCGGATGACGACCGCAGCCGTGAAGAAGTAGAGGGTTACTGGCAGAAGGATTTATTGCACAGCGCGCGCGAGACGCATCCCGAGATCATGGAGCCGCTCACGTCGGAGTTGGAGCAGATGCTGGATGAGGCTGTCGCGCAGGCGGAGAGATCGCCTCTCTCTGCCGAGTTGGAGACATCTCTCCCGGAGTTACCGGCGACCTGGACGGAGACGCTCATCGAAGACAAAGAGCGGGTCGTCAATCGAATCTATGCCGGTCTGCGAACATCGATGGAGCAGGACGAACGGATCATGCTGCTGGGAGAGGATATTGAAGGGCCTTATGGCGGCGCATTCAAGGTCACCAAAGATCTCAGCCAGTTATTTCCCGGGCGGGTACGAAATACACCGATTAGCGAGCTTGCCATCACGGGGCTAAGCAATGGCCTGGCGCTGCGTGGGATGCATCCGGTGACCGAGATCATGTTCGGGGACTTCATCATGCTGGCCGCCGACCAGTGGATCAACCACGCGGCAAAGTTCCAATATATGTATGCAAATCAGGCGAACGTGCCGTTGGTGCTGCGGACGCCGATGGGGGGCAAACGTGGTTATGGACCGACGCATAGCCAATCGCTGGAAAAACACTTGCTGGGAGTTCCGGGAACGCAGGTGCTCGCGCTTCACAATCGCTATGACCCAGCGTTGCTCTATGAGTCGCTGCTGAAAAATATTGATAAGCCAACCCTGGTCATCGAAAACAAAGTTTTGTATGGCGAAAAGGTCTCGGCCGAAGCTCTTGACGGTTACAAATGGTTTCATAGTAGCCATCCATTCCCAATCTCCTACATGCATACCGAAACTCCAGCCGATCTGATCATTCTGTGTATGGGCGGGATGTTGTCGGAGGTAGAGAAGGCTGTTGCGCAATTATTTATCGAGCATGATGTTGTCGCTGAAGTGATTTGTCCGACGCAGATCTTCCCCTTGCAGATCGAGGTAATCCTGTCCCTTGTGCAGCAGAGCGGAAGATTGCTACTGGTGGAGGAAGGTCACGGCTTTTGTGGATTCACCGCAGAGGTGCTCGCTGAAATTTATGAGCGCGATCCGGGTATACGGATTCGCCGCGTCTACTCCCATTCGCAGCATATTCCTTCTTCAAAGCCACTCGAACTGGAAGTGCTTCCGAATGCAGCGAGAATTGTGCGGGATGCGCTGGTGCTGGGAGCAGATCGATGAACATGGGTGTTCCTATCCTGCTTGAGCGCGACAATGTCAACGATGATGTTGTGGTGCTGTCGCATTGGTTTGTTAAAGACGGCGAGATGGTGGAACCCGGCAGACTGATCGCCGAGATCGAGACCAGCAAGGCAAATGTCGAAGTGCTGGCGCCCGAAGCCGGTTATCTCTACTGGCGCTTTATCGAGAATGAGGAGATCTCGCTCTCCGAACCCATTGGCCATATTCTTCCTGAGCCGGTTCCGGTTGGGTCCTTATTGGTGAGTTCACCCAAGAGTTTGAACGCCTCTTCCGAGCAAGGTTCAACGTCAATTTTATCGCCCGTTGCCGTAATCGATGTGCCCCCGGCCGGTGGAAAGTACGATCAGGCTTCTGGTAACTGGGGGGAGAAGACCCGTCTCATCTTTTCTTCTTCGACGGGGTACACTCAGCAGATCTCTCGCAGTGCGCAAGAATTAATGAAGGCGCACAACATCTCTGAGAAGCATTTTTCGGGAATGGCTCTCGTCCGCGCTGAGGATGTTCTGGCTATCGTTCATGGCAAGCCTGTCGCGGCAGCCTCTTCGGTAAGGAAAGAAAGTGCAGTTGGGAAGGCTACAGCAGGAAAAGCTTCACGGGAGCAGTCGAGCGTACCTGTGACCGAGGTCCCTCTCTCGCGGATGAAGAAGAGTGAGGCAAGATCGCTTGCTGAGGGAGTGAAGAATACCATTCCGAGCTCTGCGTCGGTCACATGCCTGACCCGTGGTCTGCGGACTGCATTGGAGTCTGATTCTGTAGTGGCAGGAAGCCTGGGAGCGCTGGTGATCTACGAAGCAGCGCGTCTTTTGAGAAAATATCCGGGATTCAACGCCAATCACCGTTCCGGCGTTATGTTGAGATATGAGCAAGTGAACATCGGCTATGCGGTGGATGATGGGCGTGGCCTGAAGGTCGTTGTCCTACGCGATTGTGACCAAAAGAGCCTTGGTGAGATTACAGCGGAGTTACGCGACCTGGTCTTTGCCTATCTCGAAGACAAGCTGACCCCGGCGCAGATCAGCGACGGCACCTTCACCATCAGCGATCTTTCAGGCAGCGGCGTTTCCAGCTTTGTTCCATTGATGAGTGAAGGGCAGGGCGCAATCCTTGGCGTGGGAAGCGAACAATTTATTCCGGGTAGTAAAGATGGCTTTTATACCATCACTTTGGGTTTTGATCACCAATTGAGTGAGGGACGTACCGCAGCCCTGTTTTTGAATGATCTGAAGGACCGACTACTGAATTATGAGAAGGCCATCGTGAAAGAGATTTACGATGCTGAGGTTATCGCTTGTGCACGCTGCGGGCGAGGGAGCGCCGATCTGCCGGATGCAAAATCGTATATGGTTCGATCCGCGGTGCCGCCCGGATATCTCTGCAATCTTTGCATGGCGGGGCTTGGATGATAGAAACAGACCAGCTTAGATCGATTGTCGGCGAGTTGATGCAGGTCCCAGCCGACCAGATCGTAGAATCGACTGTTTTTGCAGGAAGCACTCTATCGAGTTCCATGGGGCGGGCCCGGCTGGACGCTGCATTGCGTTCCCGATTGAATCTTGCGAACCCCGGTGTTTACACGGTCCAGACATTTGGGGACCTTTGCAAACTTGCAGGAGCTGAGGTTCCAGATGGCTTCGTGAGCCATCCGCCGCAAACGGATGGGAATCAGCGATCTATTTTAAGTGCTGCCACAGGACAGAACCTTGTTGTTGGGGTAGATATACAATCCGTCTCTGAGTTGCCGGAGGCGGAAGATTATTGGGAGTCTGAGTTTTATCAACAGCATTTTACGGGGCAAGAGATTGCCTATGCGTTATTGCAACCCAATCCGCGAGAGAGCTTTGCATCGGCGTGGTGTGCGAAAGAGGCTTTGCGGAAGGCGGATTCGCGCTGGCTTGACGTAAGTTGGAAGCTAACAGAGGTCACACACACCTCTGAAGGTGCACCGGCGCTCATGTCAGAGGAAAACCGTATTCCATGCTCAGTTAGTTTGAGCCATACGAGAGATCACGCCTTGGCGGTTGTCGTCATCGAGAGAGCACAGCCTGCATCACCAGAGTCGATGCCAGTAATGAGTCCGTCTTTGGAAGTGAAAGCTACCTCATCGCCAGATCCGAGCAAGCTTCCTCTCAGCCTGGCCGTCATAGCAGTCCTGATATCGTTAGTTGCAATAGGGGTAGCCTTTTTGAAGTAACCTTTTTTCGCACATAGAGAAATGCTGTGGGTTCCAACGTTTGGCTACAGCAGTAACGTGCTGGACAGAAGATAAAAGGAGCGCAATTGGCGTCAAAATTATGGCATGTATTACGTGCCGATATGTACCGGTATCGCGGGGAGGCGAGCCTCCCCGCATTGGTCGGCGCCTATCTTCATGAGCCCGGATTCCGTTTTACTTATTACCTACGCAAAGTCAAATTTTATAGCCCCAGGAAAAGATCAGTCGGTATCTTCGGCTATATCTATAACCGGCTTATGCTGCATCACTATCGGATGCGATACGGCTTCGATATCTCTCCCGCAACTGTGATTGGCCCCGGCTTATATATCGGCCACTTTGGCGGTGTTGTGGTTAGCCCATACGCAACGTTGGGATCCAATGTGAACATTGCACAGGGTGTCACTATCGGATCGACCAGCGCCGGTCCGCTTCAGGGCGCGCCCACGATTGGGGACAGGGTTTGGATCGGGGCAAATGCCATGATTGTCGGCAAAGTGACGATCGGTTCTGAAGCCCTGATCGGTCCGGGCGCCTATGTTTATTTTGACGTCCCCAGTGGAGGAGTTGTGCTGGGAAACCCTGGCATTATCGTGGGACATTCGGGGTCGACGAGGTATATCAACAGGGTGCTCAGTGAAGATCCACAGCATTCTTCGAAATAAAAACACTGTTACTTGCAATGGAATAAGCATGGCGGGTAGAGAGGAGAATGACCATGACTCAAACTAGAAGTATCTCAGTCGCCATGTGCACCTATAACGGAGAAAAGTATCTAGGTGAGCAGCTACAAAGTATCGCAAACCAGACAAGGCTTCCGGCTGAGCTGGTCATTTGTGATGACTGCTCTACGGATGCTTCAGCAATGCTCATTAAAGACTTCAAGAAGTCAGCTCCTTTTGATGTGAAGTTAGTCGAAAATCCGAAGAATATCGGCTCCGCGAAAAAGGGAGTTACCAGAAATTTTGAAAATGCGAGCAGGCTATGCAGCGGCGACTTCATCGCTCTGTGCGATCAGGATGATATCTGGTTCCCTGAAAAACTGGCTCGTCTTGCAACACAGATGGAGAGCGATCCGCGTCTGGGAGGAGTATTTTCCGATGCTCAGCTTGTAGATCAGCAGTCGCGTCCGACTGGTGCCCGTCTCTCTCAAGCCAACGGGTTTAGCCGACAAGATCAGGCGAGATTAGAACAAGGCGATGCCCTGCCAATTCTTCTGGCGATGACAAAAGTCTACGGTTGCACCCTGATGTTCGATGCTGGACTGCGCGAAACAATTCTTCCCGTCCCGCCTAGTTGGTGGTTTGACGCCTGGCTGGCTTGTACGATCGCTGTTCACTCGCGATTGGGATATGTTGCTGACCCGCTCTTCTCGTATCGCATCCATCCTTCGCAGCAGGTGAGCGCTTCAGTGTCCACTTATGCAGACAGGATACGAGAATGGAGACAGTCGGCTAAACAGTATTGGGAACAATCGCAGCCACAACTCATGGAACTCCATGCCTATCTGGAATCGCAATCCGATTCGAGATACCAGCCTCAGCTTAACTATGTCAGCGGGAGAATGGAACTGCTCAAGATGAGAGCGGCATTGCCGAACAATCATCTGTCGCGGTTGGCAAAAGTTCTACCTGAGGTGAATAACTATCGCCGGTATTTTAATGGCTGGAAAAGTGTTGTCAAAGATATCACTGCATGACAGCCTTTGCCTGATCTTTGAATCACTAACATGCCAGCGACTATCCATTGTTCATTCGATGTCTTCTGGACACTCGTGAGCGTAGCTTAAAGAAAGTTATGACTAAAGCTGGAGCGATCTCTAGTGTCCATAGAAGCAGCCGGTTTTTATTATTGCGATAGTACAAATTGGCCTGACGGAAATGGGTCTTTGCAGCGTCAATCTTCCGGTTCTTCAGCGCTTTCTTTCCCCTGATGATATCCAGTTCGGCGCTTCGTTTCTCAATCGCCTTCAAGAGGAGGTCAGCCTCAGTTGAGCCTGGAGCAAACAGCCTGAGCGTATTTGTCATTACCAGAATGTTGGACTCAGTCATGCCTTCCGTATTCGCTGACAGGCTGGCAGGATGTCTTCTATATCGCACAAGGACCTTTTTCTGATATCCAATGCGATAACCGGCAGCGGTAAAGCGCAGCCAGCAATCCAGATCTTCGCAAAGCCTAAGAGATTCATCGAAGCCGATAGCCTGGAGAGCATCTTTGTGGGCTGTGACCGACGTAAAGACGGTGCAGCGTTTGGATATAATGGCAGCCGTATCTGCTTCGCCCTCCGACGGACATGCATCCATATAAAATTCTCCCGGAGGAATGTCAGTTCCGAAGAATTCGGCATTGCAATAGACCAACTGTCGTTCAGAATTGTTTAATAGAAATGAGATCTGCTGTTCCAGGTAGTCTGGCATCCAGATATCATCAGCGTCGAGGAACGAGATAAAGCGACCTTTTGCTGCGCGAAGCCCGGTATTGCGTGCACTGCTAATGCCATGGTTTTGCTGTGGAATGTAGGTGATGGCGTCGCGATAAGGTTGTAGGACTTCTTCAAGGGTTGCAGTGTCAGGCGAGCCATCATTAACGACGATGACTTCGAAGTGGCGGTAGGTTTGAGAGAAGACCGATTCGAGCGTCTCCTTTATATAGGGAGCGGCATTGTAGGCAGGGATAATAACACTCACCAGATCTAAAACGTCATTGTCGGAACCCACGTTACTTGCCATGCTCAATCTGGTCACCATATAGACATATTTCTGCTGTTGCTGCGTTGCTCTATTATTACGATAATCTTAATAGAGAGTAGGATACCGCTTCAGTGGCATCAGCTTTTGCAGCATAAATCAATTTCGAAAAAACCAAGGAAGCGGCCGTTGCGCAGACTTTATTTCCTTTACCATGAGCTCCGGGCCAATCACAGTCAGTACTCGTATGTGGTTGAGAATGAGATATTTAAGAAGCATATCGACTTCTTCTCCGCGATGACCGAAAGAAAAGATTCTGCATTGCAGCCTTCGGTGACTTTTGACGATGGCCATATCTCAAACTTTCAGTACGCCTTACCTATTTTGCAACGCCGGGGCATGAAGGCGCAGTTCTTTATTACAGTTGGATGGACGGGATGTAAGTCCGGCTATATGGGATGGCAGGAGTTGCGGGCTCTTCAGGCAGCAGGGCAGTCGATTGGCGCGCATGGCTGGTCGCATAAGCTTCTTACCCATTGCAATGAAAGAGAATTACATGCGGAACTGATTGACTCTCGGACGATGTTGGAAGACAAGCTTGGTATGCCCATCACAACAATGTCGCTGCCTGGAGGTCGATATAATCAACGTGTTCTTGCTGCCTGCCATGAGGCGGGATATACGCAGATTTATGCCTCAATCCCGCGGACGGAGCCGGCGGTGCCGGGCCTGACCGTAGGCCGCTTGAATATCCTTAATAATATGGGACTGGACTGGATTGCCGATCTCTTCGATTCGGATAAGAGCGCATTGCCTCGGTTGGGCCGTATATATCAGGTAAAGACTCTTGCACAGTCTCTGATGGGCGATCGGATTTATGAAAAACTTTGGGCGCTTCTCAATCATGAAGAAGCTGCCTCCGATCCATCTGAAGGAACTCAGGAATGAAGGTTCTACACCTTATCAGTAGTGGAGGAATGTATGGAGCGGAGGCCGTTATCCTCAATCTTTCGCAAGCTCTTAATGAATCCTCCCACTCGAGCGTGTTGGGAGTATTTTCAAATTACTCGAACCCTAATTTGCAGCTTCATGAGAGTGCGCTCAGGGAAGGCATTGAGTCGAATCTAATTCCATGCAACGGACAGATCGACGGGACGGTTGCAGCGAGCATACGGGATCTGGCTGCCCGGACGAAAGCAGATGTAGTGCATGCCCATGGTTACAAGGCTGATGTATACGCCTATGTTGCTCTTCGGGGCACGGCGACTCCAATGGTCTCAACGTGTCACAACTGGCTCAAAGACAACCCGCTGGTTTCTTTTTATGGCATGGTGGATCGTTTCGTACTTCGGAACTATGACGCCGTGATCGCTGTCTCAGCCGAGGTGAGAGCACGTCTTCTGAAAGCTGGAGTGAGCGCCGAGAAGATTCGTTTCATTCGAAACGGAATCGATCTGCGTCCCTTTGCGCAAGCTGTCCCATCGCTTCCTGCGACGAGTGATTGTGCAAATGCCTTCACCGTGGGTTGGGTTGGGAGACTCTCAAACGAGAAAGGGCCTGATATCTTCCTACAGGCGGCAGCGCGTGTTTTAATTGACTGCCCGGATGCAAGGTTTGTCATTGTAGGTGACGGTCCTGATCTCAATAAGATCAATGTGCTGATTGATGAATTGGCAATAAGAAAGAATGTACTTCTGACGGGACGGAGGGAGGACATGCCTTCTGTCTATGCGTCCCTTGATCTAATGGTCTCATCGTCGCGTCAGGAAGGCTTGCCGATGGCTATCCTTGAGGGTATGGCAAGCGGACTCGCCCTGGTTGCAACTGCTGTGGGCGAAGTCTCAACCGTAGTTTTAGATGACCAGACGGGAGTTGTAGTCCCCTCCGAAGATGTAGAGTCTTTGGCGGCAGGTATTATCAAACTGCTGCAAGACCCAACGTTGCGGAAGCGCTTCGGCAATGCAGGTCTAAAATTAATAGAGGAACAATTCTCGGCGCAGAGAATGACTGCCGAGTATTTGCACGTCTATGACGATGTGGTCGCAACTAAAGATGTCGCACGAAGAAGCGGTTTAAAGCTTCTCGCGTCGACTGATAAAAGCGAGATGAAGAGGGGAGGCAAGTGAAGGATCGGCGACCAAAGGTCTTTATGATGGATCTATGGGCGACCGTGCCGTACTACACGGCATATCTCTCGAAGGCCCTTTTGCGTGAAAAAGTGGATCTGACTGTAGGTTCAATTACCTACTATCTCGATCCAAAATGCTTTTCAAGTCGCGGGATAAGACTCCAACCAGGATTGCTTGATGTAGTAGGCAGATTTCGTCTGCCGCGCGGGCCACGAAGAATTCTAAAGCTGTGCGAGGCAATGTTGAATTTGTCTGCGCTTACGATACGCTTTCTGTTCTCACCACCGGATGTGATCCATGTCCAGTATCTGCCCATGTTGAAATGGAGACTGGCTCTCGACTTTTGGTTTCTGGAGTTCTGCCGTAAGCGCGGCTCTAAGATTGTACTTACCGTCCATGATCTGCTTCCGCACGACACCGCCGAGCTATATAAACAGACATTTCACAATCTATATAGCAATGTTGATGCGATTATCTGCCACTCAGATCACATTAAGACCCGGCTCGACACCGAGTTTTCTGTGCCGGCTGAAAAGATCTCTGTGATTCCGCACGGTCCTTTTTTTTACGATCTTCCCGATGAGGACGATCAAGCCACTCTGCGCGGCTTTGGAGTTGAGCCCGGTAAGATTTTGGTGTTATGGCAGGGAATAATCTTCCCCTACAAAGGGATCGACCTTCTATTGGAGGCCTGGCGCATGGTTGAAGCAAGCGGCGAAAATGCTTCCCTCGTAATTGCCGGGACTGGCTCGCCGGAACTTCTGGAGCAGATACGCGAGCAGACGGACCGCTTGGGATTGAAGCATGTCAAGTTGCACTTTCGGTTTATCTCCACTGAAGAGTTAGTTGCGCTCTACCGTGTTGCGGACATTGTTGTTTATCCCTATCGTGCCATTACAACCAGCGGAGCGTTGGCGACAGGTCTGGCATTGGGCAAAACGATCGTCGCGAGTGACTTGCCAGTCTTTCGGGAATTGTTGAATGACCGCGAAAATGCGCTTCTAGTTGATCCGCAGGATTCCAAGGAATTTGCCTCGGCCCTGGTGGAACTCGTGCAGAATTCCGGGTTGCGCGCGCAACTTGCCGAAAGGGTATGCGCGATGAACTTCGGCGATGAGTCGTGGCTCGTGATCGCAAAAGAAACTGTTCTCGTCTACGCTCGATCTCTCGAATGACCGCGTGCGCTCAACGGGAGCGCATCTATCTAACTATTGCACTGGCGATGCTTAGCGGAACGACCTAATGCTTGTTCTCTTTGCGTGATGAGTGCCGATAATTAGATTCTGTAATCGACGACTCTTCGTGCCAATAGAACAACCATATCAATCCGTGACATAGTATGAACCTCTCTCTTGCTTCGTTCTCTCACTTGGAAGCTCACTGTGATATAACCAAAATCACAACATCCATTTTGGATCTTCCTGCATGCTGAGCAATCGCGGGTGACACTGCTCATTTCTGCCTTAGTTTTCTCATAACTGGAACGCTTGATAATTTTTATCAAGTGGCTTCTTAGGCAGTCATGTGTCCTCCCCGAGTCAGTTGTAATCTCCCATCAAGAGTGAATTGTGTGCGCTTTGACGGCTTGTGGCAAGCCGTGCGCAGCCCTGGGTGGTTCCTGTGTCGATATCTCACATCCCATGACCATCTTGATTGTCAATATGACACCAAAGGGGTATATGACAACCGAACGTGCAATATCCAAGCGGCCTTCTCGAATGTCAAGCTAGTAAACGTTGCTACTAGAAGAGATGGAAGCACAGAAGAGTTTCCGTGAGTTGTTTTTCAGGAAATTGCAATGGAATCGGTTTGCTTTTTTGCAAACTCTTACGATCTCTATCTGATTTGCTGCTGGTCTTAACGGCGCGAGCGGTTGCAGTTTAACAAGCTCCGCAGCAATTGTGGTGAATTTACATGACGCGAATCGCATTCTTACTTTGCCTCGTTTTTAGCTGCATCTCGGCACATGCAAAAACATGGTATGTCCGCACGGACGGCGGCACGTCGGTTCAATGTACGGGTCTGACAAACGCTCCCTACACTGGTGGAATCACTACACAGTGGGATAACAATAACCGCGCTTATAATCTCGGTGACCAGATTGCCGATCCAAATGGGAATCTGCAAGAGGTAACAACAGCAGGAACATCCGCCACAACGTGGCCGCCGACATGGAATACCGCCAAAGGCGGGGTCACGGCGGATAACACAGTCGTTTGGACAAATAAAGGGCCGATGCCAAAGGCGCAGAATTGCGCGTTCAATCATCCCTATTGGCTGGTTACGGACAATGCCAATAACACACCCTTCGCTTGGAAGGTTGCCGGTGGTGACACCGTTCAATTTGAAGATGTCGGGCCCTACTATACCGGAGACAAACTAAACGGAGCAGGGCAACTAGGTTCGAGATGGCTGGCTTGTTCGGGAAATCCTTTTGATTGCTCGCTTCCTCCTATCCCTTCTGGGACATCGGGAAATCCAACGCGGTTTCTGGGTAAGAACGCAGGGAGTTGCCATACGGCAAATCACAGTGGAACGCTCAATCCCACGCAGTTGATAGGGATAAATGCCGAATTCTATATGCTCAGTATTCAGAACACCTCCTATATAGATGTGGAGTGTTTTGACTTTGCGCAGCCCGATCAGTGTGTTGTGGGTGGCGGAGGGGTTCTTCCGCCGGACCAGGTATGCGTCAATGGCGTCAATAATTTTGTGAAGCATGGACTGCTTCTCAGCTATTTGACGGCCCAGGGACCTTCCAATTCAACCGTTGCGGATATGTCCTTCCACGGTCTTGCAAACGACGGGGTCTTTGGCGGCAAGATGAATCAGAAGGCCACAGATGTAATGACCTTCAATGACATTTACATCATCGGGATTGGCGGAGCTGGATTCGATTCGGACGCCGGAAACTGCAATACCTCCTGCGAATCTGTGGGGACGATCAACATGAGTCACTGGATCGTGAACTGGAACGGATGCATCGAAGTACATCCTAACGGCGGCACGATTGGCGGCAATGGATTTACGGATTGCACCGACCAATCTCACGCGGGTTACGGCGATGGTTTCACAATGATCGCCGAAGGGAATAGCACTTGGAATATATCGGACATCACTACGAACTGGAATACTCAGGATGGTTTTGATGGCCTTCATATGGCCGATGACATTACGACGATTCCCATTGTTAATATCACTAGACTGAGTTCCCAGGGCAATATGGGGCAGCAGCTGAAGACGGGTGGCGACGTCACTGTTACAAATAGCTGGTTCAACGGAAACTGCCGCCGGTTGCAATATCCGTTTGCAGGAAATCCGGCGGATTACAACGCCCACCTGGGTGACTTTTGCCGAGCTGGGCCGATATCGATTGCACTGGAACTTCTGGATGGCAGGTACACAATTGCTGAAAACAACACGTCGCTTGGCTATAGCCAATCGATGTGGGCTCTCACCTGCTCACAAGGCCAGTCCTGCACAACAGGAACAAGGGTGGTGTTCAGAAACAATCTGAGCTATGGAACGATCGATCCTTACCAGGGACTGGGACAGATTCCCGCTGGGATGTACTTCGGGGAAGGCCCTTGGGCGGTCACCGACCCATTCGCCAATCCCGGCAGCGCAATTGACCATAACCTCTGGTACGGATTGCGCGGTTCGTCTCCCTTTGGGGTGTGTCCACAAGACGTTGCTTACGAGAAGAATGCTGTATGCGCAGACCCAAAGCTTGTGAATGAATCACAGACAGGCAATGAGCAGGATGGTCTAACTCCTTACCTGACGGCGCAGAGCCCCGCGATTGGTGCCGGCATTGCCTCTGCGGGGTTGAGTGCGGACTTTGCGGGAGCTTCACGCTCGGCTTCGCCTGCGATTGGCGCATTTGAATTTGGATCGGGAAGCTCTACTCCGCCTGTTCTGTCTTCAGCCACAATACTGTTGACCATTGCGCCGAATACCATTAGCGCTGGCCAGCCAGTAACAATCTCGGCGTCGCTCGTTGCGGCAGGCGGTACAGTTCCAACTGGCTCTGTTTCATTTCTAAACGGCTCATCTTCTCTTGGTACCGCAACATTGGACAAACTGGGGGTGGCTACCCTGCCACCCCAGTCGCTTAAGGCGGGAAATTATGTTGTAACCGCTGCATATGCCGGGGACACGAATTATGCTGCGGGGACGTCGGGCCCCATAACCCTTACTGTCAATCTGGGGGCCACCGCACCTCCTCCAGTGACGACTCCTCCTTTGACCACTGGTTCCCCTCCCCCACCCACGGGCACGCCTCCACCGGTGACTTCCAACACTCCTTCCATTTCCGTCAAAATCTCGCAGCCGGACTTTGGATTCAATGTGATTCCGGGTTCGACTCGCCGCATTTTTGCTACCGTTACGAATGGAACAACGAACCAGGTTGCCTGGTCGGTCAAGTCGGGTTCCGCGCAGATATCTTCAACCTTAGGGCCATGGATCGATGTGACTGCTCCAGCGAATGGATCTTCATGCTCCTATACCGGGACAAGTGCGCAGTATGGTGTCAGTTCCGCGACCCAGTTCACCATTGAAGCTGCTTCAGTTGACGACAGAAAGCAGACGGCAACGGCCACGTTCAACGTCTGTAACCCTGCCGTGGAAGTCTCTATCGTTCCGTTCTATCGCACCCTTTATGCGAACCAGCCAGCGGACGTGCAGAGTCTCGTGCTTGGTTCCGTCAACCAGAACGTCCACTGGGCAATTACGTCGCAGCCCAGAGGGGGAGACGGCAAGCTCACCGATTCCACTTCGCGCGATACTCTCTTCACGGGAACTGTCGCTGGCCGTTATCAACTTACGGCGACAAGTGTGGCGGACTCCGGAAAGAGTGCCACCGCGATCATGTATGTAACCGGCCATGAGATGCCCTATCGCGTCACTCCCAATCAGACAGAGCCGGTCGATTGCACGGTCGATCCATCCATGCTGGGGAGCGTCTACGAGGTTGGCCCGTCGCAGACCTTCAAGACGCTCGCCTCGGTGCCGTTCTCCACGATCGCCCCTGGATCGACCGTGCGGGTGCATAACGAAGATACCAGCGGTTTGCATCCGACGGTGTATCACGAGTATCTGGAGATATCGCAACCGGCCACGGCAGAACAGCCACTTCGTATATGCGGCGTTCCCGACGCCAAAGGGAATCTACCCATCATCGATGGGGCAAGTGCTTCGGGCAATTCGGACACAGGCGAGGATGGCTATGGGCTTTTGACGATTCACAACTCCAATTCGCAGTCATCCTGGCCTCAATTTGTAGCTGCGCAATTTGTAACCGTGGAAGGTATTCAATTTCGCAATGCCAGGCATGGATATACCTATGGAGCAAACCAGAATTGGCAGGATTCCGCGGCATGTATCCACATTCGTGAGGTGCAGAACGCAGCTTTTGTAGGCAATGACATTGGAAGCTGTGGAAACGGTGTGGTGAGTGACTTCAATAGCAGCGACGGGTGGGGCTCATCCGATTTGAATATCCTTTGGGAGGGCAATCACATCCATAACAACGGGATTGCCGGTTCCAATCTTGACCATCAGATGTATCTACAGTCATGGAACAATGTTGTGCAGTTCAACCGGATTGATAACTACACAAACGGGGCGATGGGTGCAAATATTAAATCTCGGGGTCTTCAAGACGTCTTTCGTTATAACTACCTCGGCGACGGGGCGCAGCGCGAGATGGATCTTGTCGATGTAAAAGACGCTCCTGCCTACATGTCCTTTGCCGGATTTCTGGGTGGGGGAGCTAACTCCTTCCATGCGACGCATAGCAGCGATAACTATCCGGCTGATCGAATTGCGGCAGAGCAGGAGGCGTGGAACTCGCACTTCGTCTACGGAAATATTTATCAGAACAGCAGTTCAAACGCACCGATTCATTTCTCGATGGACACGAGCGGTGGAGAACTCGCGCGAAAAGGCTCTCTTTACTGGTACAACAACACGTTCTACCAGACGGCCTGCGCCACTTGCGCTGGCACACCCTGGACGTTGTTTGACACTACCGGAGGAAACGGCACCTTCTATCCGCAGGCGGAGTTTCAAACGGTCCAAGCCTATAACAATATTATCTGGATGAACAATACGGCTAAGTCTTCCTTTCAGTGGAACAGCTACTCTGCATTTATCGGTGTAGGCGCCGGTAATCTCCTGCCGTCGAACTGGGGAAGCGATCTCATGACTGGAGGCACCGGTTCAGGCTGGAACACAAGTGCAACGACTGACGCCTATCAGAATAGCCTTCCCCTGGATCTTCATGTGACTGGCTTTGATAAAGGCGACATCGCAATGACGGGTTCTATTCCGTTTGTCAGCAGTTCCTGGGCTCTCGTTAGACCAATTGCCGCGAGCCAATCTGTCCCGTCAGCTGTCTGCGAGATGCCGACGCGGTTCGCTTACCTGGTCAATCTCGGCTATGCTGTGCCGCGCATCGCCACTCCAAATGTCGGCGCGACCGATACGGTCGCCGAGACGGCAGATCTGATCAACCAGACCGCGGGAAGCGGCAGGTACAACACACGCTATTCAAACTGTCATTGACGTCGTGGTGTCAATGACGCATGAGTGGCGGACACGCCGTCAAATTCGATGGAATCCGAATGGGTGCATGCTGGGCCAATCGCCTCGGCGAACCCGTGATATAACCTGCCCTGGCCAAACCGCCTCGCTCGATGGCAATGTTTCGGTAGACTCATAGGGTACGTTTGCTTTGAGGGTACTTATTCATGAAATTCCGGTTATTTGCTTTTGTCGTCGGTTTATCTCTGACGACCGTTGCGGCCCAGGCTCAGTTCGGCCTCTATCTCAACCCCATCGCTACTCGAGTCAGCAACTCGCAGGCCGATACGGGGCCCTTCGCCTTCCTTGGAGCGAACTCCACCTCCCGGATGTTTTATGGCGTGGACATGGGAGGCTACTATAACTTCTATCAGCAGGGCAAGACCGAGGTTGGCGTGGATATCCGTGACTCCATCGTGCACGGCAACAGCGCATCGCTCAACAGCTTCCTTGTAGGAATCCGTGTCGCGGCCAAGCCATTCAGCCGTCCGCTCAAGCCCTATCTCCAGGCCTCGGTTGGGGTCGGCACCACCCGGCCTCCCACCAGCATCGTACGAATCAATCGGGCACAGTATGGGATCTTCGGGGGCGCCGATTACTCGCTCAGCCGCCACGTCGATTTCCGCGTCGTCGAGGTGGGATTCAACTCCCTGGTGACGGCGAGCAGTTCCACGATTGGCGGAAGCAGCAAGAGTTTCCCTGCCTCCAGACTGCTGAGCTTCAGTACCGGATTTGTCTTCCGCTTCCGCTGATTTTTGCAGAGGAAGTAGATTCCAGATCCCGGCTGAGCCTTATCCTCCGATAAGGCCCAGTTCTTTCTGGGCATCCTTCGCCGTTTGCGTGTTCGGTGCGAGGGCAGCCGCTTTTTTCAGATGCAGCGAAGCGTTCGTTTTGTCGGAGAGCTTGCTGTAGATCATGCCCAGGTGATATTGGATCGAAGCGCTGTCGGGAGAGGTCTTCACTGTATCTTCCAGCAGGTCCCGCGCGGAATCGTAGTTTCCTTTCTGGTAATTCACCCATGCCAGCGTGTCCGCCGTGTCCGGCGAATTGGGTAAACCGCGGCGCGCAGTCTGTGCCAGCGACAAGGCCACATCGAGGTTGCCGCCCGTCTCTGTCATCAGGTAGGCGAGATTGTTCGAGGCCACGGCTTGATCAGGCTCAATCGACAGGGCCTTCTTATAAGAAGCGCCGGCGGCCTCGCGATCTCCCTGAGCTTCCTGCAGCGACCCTAAGATGGTGAATGCCTGTGCGTCGTTGGGGTGGTCTTTGGTCCACTGCTGCCAGGTGCCAATTGCCTTGGCGGTGTCGCCGACTCCAACCTGGGCACGCGCATACGCCATCACAGCCGACTGGTCTTTGGGGTTGATCTGCATCGCCTTCTGGGCCGATGCGAGCGCGCCGTGTGCGTCGCCCGCCTGCATCTGGAGGCCGGCCAGCAGGTCGTACATCTCGCTATTTTGCGGAGCTTTGGTAATCTGCTCCTGTACCCGGCTCAGCGCCTTTGCCGGCTGCTTCTGAAACAGATCGGTCGAAACCAGAAGGCTCAGGGCGCGTGACGAGTTCGGGTTGAGCTGAAGCGTCTGCTCCAGCAGGCTCTGCGCTTCAGAGATCTTCTTCTGGACCAGCCGAAGCTGGGCCATCTCTAGATAACCGTTGGCATTCTTTGGATCGAGTTTGATGGCCTGGTTGAAGTCTGCCTCCGCCTTGGGCCACAGCTTCTGGCTGGCCTCAGCCATTCCCCGCCACAGATAGGGAATTGCCGACTGCGGAGCGATGGCGAGGGTTGCTTCCGCCACCTGGGACAGCGTGCTGTAGTCGTGTAGCTGCATCGAGACCTGCGCCAGGCCGCTCTGCGCCTCCAGGTTCCTCGGACTGATGCGTGAGGCGTCGCGGAAGCTCTGCTGGGCTACATTGGTGTCCCCCTTCGCCATGGCGGCCCGTCCCAGCCAAAGCTTGACCTGCAGGTTCTCGGGATTCGCCTTGGCGGCCTTTTGCAGCATACCGAATGCTTCGTCCGTCTTGCCATCGTTGAGCAGGATCATGCTCTTCAGAACAGCGACTTCCGGAAGATTGCCGTCCGTCTTGCTGAGTTCATCCGATATCTCCCGGACCTTCGGAACGTCGCGCTTGGCGAGCAGGATCTGCGCGTAGGCGAGCTTCAGCGGAGCGCTCTTGGGATACTTCGACACAAGATCGGCATAGGCGGCCGCGCCCTTGTCCGCCTGATTGGTGCGCAGATAATACGAAGCCAGAAGATCGGCTCCCGTGGGGTTGTCGTTGAGCGCTTCGGTCGCCTGATGAAGGGTATCTTCCGCTTTCGCGGTGTCCTTGCGGCGGATATAGAAGTTGGCCAGGCTGGCGCGCGCAATGATGTTCTTCGGATCGGCAGTCACGGCGTCCTTGAGCTGTTCCTCCGCTCCCTGCAGGTCGTTCTTTTTCTCGAGCAACCCTGCCAGCACGAGATGCGCGTTCACGTTTTTGCCGTCAAGCGACACGGCCTTGCGAAGTTGTTGTTCGGCGGAGTCGCCGGTCGCGGGATCGGATGCCTCGAGCAGGCCGAGCGAGGCATGGAAGGCAGCGCGGTTCGGGTCGATGGCCAGGGCCTGATTGATCTGCTTGAGCGCCTCGGTGCGGTCTCCCTTGGTCGCGGCGACGGCGGAGAGCAGAGCATACGCGTCGGCGTTCTTGTTTTGCAGGGCGAGGACCGCATTCGCCTGGTCGGCGGCCTTGTCCGCCTGATGGCCGGCCAGCAGCAGGTTGCCCAGGTCGATGCGCGCCTGGAGATTGTTGGGCTGTAGATCGACCGTTCGCAACAATTCGGTGTATCCCTGCATCATCGCGCCCTGCTTCAGGTAGACCTTGGAGAGTTCGTAGTGTGCATCCCCAAAATTGCGGTCCACCTTCAGCGCGTTCGAGAACTGGATCGAAGCCTCCTTGAGCTTGCCCTGATCTTCATAGCGCTTTCCGCTGTCCAGATAGCGGTGCTTCAGCTTGTTGGGATCGCGCTTGCACCCCATATTGAGGCCCAGGGTCACAGCCAGACCCAAAACTACCAAGACGCGATATGCCGGGGGGAGTGATGTCTTCATTACGATTTCCTCAATCCTTCTTCAAACGAACTTTTAACTCGTAATGTGCGGTCGATGCCATTTCAGAGCGTCGAGTACACATCCTGTGTCAGCAATCTTTATTCCATTTCGCCCTTAGTTCGGTATAAACCGGGGCAGCATCGGCGCCATCAGAGCGGTGAAGCGCACTGCGCGCTTGCGCGCATCCGCCACCGTCTCCGTCGGAGCAATCTGTGTGATGACGCGCACCAGGGCGCCGTCGGTGCGGTCCATGCGGATTGCATCGGCGACCATATAGGCCCGCGCCACATATTCGTTTGGAATGCTTCGCCCATGCGCCTGGTACCAGTAAATGACGAATTGTCTCGCCTCTCCATTGCTGATCAGGTACTCGCCCACCCTGAAGCTCTTGCCATTGACATCTTTCAGCGTGAGATAGCGGTGGGAGTCGAAGGTCCAGCCCGCGCCGGGCAGGCAGTTCTGCGGAGAGTGGATCGACTGGCCTGTGCGCTGCGTTGGAAAGTATCCGATAAAGAGGCCGATCGGCAGGTTAGCAGCCACGGGAACCGCTGTCTCGCTCACGTTCATGGGCCGCGAGCTGGTATAGATCCGGTTGAGAAAATCGCCCTTGCCCAACACGGCGAGCACGTCATCGGCGATGGGGAGGTCCTGCCCAGTCCACTGCCCGATCGTCTCCGGCATCAATTTTAAAGGCTCGCTGGCGACGACGCGGTCGGTATCGCCACGGCTGCGCAGGATCAGCGCGGTTACGGCAAGCAGAAGAACGACTGTCCAGAATCGAGGAGATTTCATGCTTTTTGTCCAGTTGTCGGCCAGATAAGCTTCATGGCCCGGTGAACCAGGTAAAGGCAGCCGAGAGAGATGACGAACATCACCCAGCCGGAAAATTCGTGAAAGAAGCCAACCGCTTTATCCGGGTCCCAATACTGCACGCACAGGCCGGTGCCGACGATGCGAACAACGTTGGCCGCGACGGCGATGGGGATGCTGGCGAGGGCCAGAATCGTGCGCCGCGACGTGGTGCATTCCAGAAAATATCCGTAGAAGATAGCCAGCGCAAACAGGCTCATCAGGGAGCGGATGCCGCTGCAGGCCTCCGCCACCTCCAGCTTCATCACCGGCAATTGAATGACATTACCTTCCTGCAGCGTGGGAACCCCCAGCATGGGCAGAATGTCACTGGCGATCTGCGAAGCCTTAAGTTGTAGCGGAAAGGTGATGTGATTGAAGATGATGGCGGGAATCGGAATGGCAATGATGAGGATGAGCAGGGGAAACCGCAACTCGCGCAGCATCTTCCCGCCAAAGAACGTCCATATCAGCCCTCCCATCAGAAGGATGAAGGACATGCGGGTCGTAAAGAGCTCGACTCCGTAGACTCCGAGGATCAGGAGGATGATCGCGAAGACGATCAGGAACACTCCGCTCCAGGTCGGTCGCGCAGGGATCGCGCTGAGGGCCTTTCTTTTATCCCATATCAGGTATCCGGAAAAAAGCGGTACTAAAAATCCATGCGAGTAGTCCGGAATGGTGTACCAGTCATAGACCAGCTTGCCGGCGATGCGGTAGTAGATGGCGACCAGCAGGGCTGTGATGATCGCATAGGGCAACCAGCCGTATTTACGGGGTTTGGCGGTGCCATTCGAGCCGGCGGTCGCATGGTCCTGCTGGCCCGCAAGCAGTTCAGGAGGGTAGGACCCGGCTTGAGTGCTGCCTGTCATTCGTAAGACGTTATACTTCACATGTCTCCTGTATGCAATTTGCGTGCCGCTGCGATGTGGACTTATCTATTCTGAAAATAGACTCCGATTGACCCCAAAGTGGAAGCGAACCGGTCATGAATGGAAAAACATTTCCCATTAGTGCCGCTGCCTTGCACACCAATTGGATCAATGCGCTTTGGCAGTGGCTCCCCTTTTGAGATTATCGGCCGTACGCAAATCGAGCGATATCTCGCCGCATTGAAGGAATAAGCAAAAAATTGCAACTTTCCATTAAAACTCCATTCGTGTATCCGGTTTGGCACCTTTCGTGCATCCGAACAAAGGTACTAACGAAAAGGATTCCCATGATTGTAGGCTTCATCAAGGAAAATAGAGAAGGCGCAGACCGGATGATCGGCGAAGATGGTCCTTCGCGCACGGCAATTTATCGATGGGGACTCGCGGCTGCTGGAAGAGCTATCGATTCAACACCGCTTGCACGGTATCCCCTATTGGGCCGCTACCGGATAATCGAGACAAAAAGGCTGCAACTGAAAGCAGATGAGGCAGAATGGGATAAGCCGGTCTCCGGCGTGAACAGGGGGAGTTATTCAATGAAGTGGTCTCTTGTCGTGTTCCTGGCGATGTCGCTTGTGCTTCCTGCTAGCGGAGTTGCGCAGCAGTCACAATCGGCCGCCGCTACAACTCAGGCCCCCACCCCGGCTGCGACCACCCAGGTGGACAAGTCAGACGTCGCCCATTATGTCATCGGGCCCGAGGACACGCTTCAGATCACGGTCTGGAAGGAGCCCACGCTCTCAGGCACAGTTCCTGTCCGTCCCGACGGCAGAATCTCCATGGTCCTGCTCGGCGATCTTCCCGCGGCGGGAATGACGCCGATGCATCTTGCCGCCGATATCTCCCAGCGGCTGAAGAAGTACATCCAGGACCCCAGCGTTTCGGTCGTTGTCCTCGCGGTCAATAGTCAGAGGGTCTTTATTATCGGCGAGGTAGGCCACGTCGGCGCCGTTTCCATGACGGCGGGGATGACCCCTTTGCAGGCGATCGCTGCCGCAGGCGGTTTGAGCCCATTCGCCCACTCGAAGAGCATCTATATTCTGCGCGGCACCGGAGCCGCCCAGAAGAAGATCCCGTTCAACTATAAGAAGGCGCTGAAAGGCGACGATAAACAGGACGTCTCGCTCAAATCCGGCGACACGATTGTGGTCCCATGAGCGCATCCGCCAGCAATTCCTTGAAGATTTCACTTGCAGTGCTTGCCCTTGCGGCGGTCACCGCTACGGCGTCCTTCGCCCAGGCCGCTCCTGCCAGTTCCATGTCGCCGAGTATCGGCCCGGGGCTTCCCTCGATCGATGGCATCTTTCACTACGCCCTGACCGGCTCGGAGCAGATCTCGACCGGATACGCCGGCTCAGGCGCACTCTACTCAACCGCCCTCTCCGGCGATGCTTCCTTCAGCTCCAAAAGTGAAGTTACGCCATTCAGCATGGTCTATGCGGGTGGCCTCCTTCTGGGAAATCAATATGGCAGCACCGTTTCGACCTTCCAGAGTCTCGCCCTCTCCCAGGGACTGATCCATGGCGCATGGAACTTCGGCATCTCGGATTCGATCAGCTATCTGCCTAATTCGCCGACTACCGGGCTCTCCGGAGTTCCCGGCGTCGGCGATCTCGGCTTGCAGCCCATTCAGGGGCCATCGAGCGGCCCCGCGGGCGGCATTCTGACCAATAATGCCGTCAGCATCAGCAACTATCTCGGCGGCAACGTCGAGCGACGACTCTCCGCGTTGACCTCCATCAGCGGGAACGGGTCGTGGATGATTCTTCGCTTTCCGAACGGCAATGGGCTCGATAACACACAAATCTCGGGACTGGTGGGGCTCAACCACCGGCTTGACCCTCGGGATACAATCAGCGGCAATGTGAGCTACTCCACCTTCAGCTACGGCTCAGGGATCGATCTCACCGTCCAGACCCGCGGCGTCAATGGCGTGTTTCAGCGCGTGTTAAGCCGGACGCTCGCGATGAACGTCTCCGTCGGGCCGCAATGGATTAACAGCTCAAACAGCGCGCTTGTTCCTTCCAGGGTGACCGTGGCCGCCGACGCCAGCCTTATCTATGGCGGAAAATCGACTAATGCGAACCTCAGTTATATGCGGGGAACCAATGGAGGCTCCGGTGTGCAGCCTGGTGCAAGTTCCGACTCGGTCACTGCATCGGTGGGCCGGTCGTATGGCCCCGACTGGGTGGCCTCGCTTTCCGCAAGCTACACCCACACTTCGGGCTTGTTGGCACCCTCAGCCCTCGTAGGGTCGCCTGAACTAAACGCCCTTCTTCCCTATGGGGGAGGCTCCGGGAATACGGTCTTCGGAGGCGCCCAGGTCTCGCGCCGGTTAGGCGAGTCGCTCTCCGCCTTCGCCAGCTATAACCTTCAACATCAATCCATCGGCAGCACGCTGGCCTCGCAAAATGCATTCAGCGGCTTCACCCACACGTTTGGAATCGGGATCACCTTCTCTCCCCGCTCCACCCGCCTCGGTCAGTTTTAAGGAGTTACCATGCTTGGCCACCGCGTACTGAATCTCGAAGACTACGCCACTATCCTCAAGCGGAGATGGTGGATCATCGTCATCCCCGCACTCATTCTGCCGGTCATCACCTATGGGATCAGCCATCTCGTGCAACCTCGGTATGTCTCGCAGACACTTGTCCTGGTCGAACAGCAGAAGGTTCCCGACACCTACGTCAAACCGGTCGTGACCGAAGACCTGAGCGGCCGTCTCGCTTCGATGAAGGAGCAGATCCTGAGCCGCTCCCGCCTCGAGCCCATCATCGAGCGCTTCAATCTTTACGGCACCAGCAAGATGTCCATGGACGACCGTATCGATGCCGTACGCAAGAACATCGCCATCAAGCCCATTCAATCGACGATCGCGGGAGCGAACGGTCTGCCGGGTTTCTATATCTCTTACCAAGCCAGCGAGGCGCGGACCGCCCAGCTCGTCTGCGGCGAGATCACCTCGCTCTTCGTCAATGAAAGCGTCAGTGACCGCACTGCCTCCGCGGAGGGGACCACTGCTTTCCTTCAGGCGCAACTGGCTGACGCGAAGAGCAACCTGGACGATCAGGACTCCAAGCTGGCCCGCTTCCAGGAGCAGAACTTCGGGAGTCTTCCTGACGACCAAAGCGCTAACCTGAACATGCTGAATAGCCTGAACACCCAGCTCGATGCAACTACCCAATCGCTGAGTCAGTTGCAGCAGAACAAGACCTACGAAGAGGCCATGCTGGCCCAGCAGATCGCGCAGAACTCCACCACCGCGGGAGGGACGGTAGCTCCGCAGACGCAGCAGACTGAGCTTGAAGGTCTTCTCAGCCAGGAGGCCGAACTCACCTCCCGCTATACCGACGATTATCCCGATGTCGTCACCGTCCGCCGCAAGATCAAGGAGCTGCGGGCACAGATGGCAAAGGCCCCGGTCCACGCCGCCACTTCGGTATCGTCGGCCCCAAGCCGCAATGATTCGCTCAGCGTCCAGCAGCTTCGGGCACAACTTCGCGCCATCGAAACGGCCATCCTTCAAAAGGAGCATCAGCAGGCCCAGCTCCAGTCCCAGATTCGGGGCTACCAGGCGCGTATTCAGTCCACCCCGGCGGTGCAGGAACAGTTCAAAAACATCACTCGCGACCATGCGACCGCCCAGCAGTTCTATGATGATCTCCTCGCCAAGATGAACCAGTCCAAGATGGCAACCGATCTCGAGAAGCGTCAACAAGGTGAGACCTTCAAGGTCATGGACGCACCCAACCTTCCGGAAGAGCCGACCTTTCCCAACCGGCTGGTCTTCGCGCTTGGCGGCTTTGTCGGTGGCCTGATGCTCGGCACGTTGATCGTCGCGCTCATCGAATATCGCGACACTGCCCTGCGCAGTGAGCGCGACATCTGGGCTTTCACCAAATTGCCCACGCTGGCTGTCATTGGATTTACCGGCGAGGAACAGCCTGCGCCAGCCGGGCATAAATGGCCATTCCGTCGCCGACCAGACCTTGCAGCGGAGACCAAGCCGCTGATGAATGCAGGTGGGTAAGTATGTATAAGAGTTTTTACAAACTGCAAAGCAGCCCCTTCGGCACCAGTCCGGACCCGCGGTTTCTCTACATGATGCCGCATACCCGCGAAGCGCTGGCCTGTCTGGAATACGGTATCTCAGCCCGCAAGGGATTCACGGTGCTGACCGGCGAGGTGGGCACTGGCAAGACCACTCTGCTCCGCCGCGCCTTGAGCTCTTTCAGCAACCGGCGGGTATCGACCTCTTTCGTCTTCAATCCACGGCTCGAGACGCTGGATTTCCTCGAATTCGTGCTCACCGACTTCGGTATTGTTCCGACGACCCGAACCAAGTCGGGCATGTTGCTCCAGCTCAATCGCTGGCTGATCGAACGGTTTCGCATGGAAGAGACCTGCGTCGTCGTCGTCGACGAGGCGCAGAACCTCTCCTGGGAGCTGCTCGAAGAGATTCGTCTGCTGACGAATCTGGAGACCTCCTCGGAGAAGCTGTTGCAGATCGTGCTCTCCGGTCAACCGGAGCTCGAAGAGAAGCTCCGCCACCCCAGCGTGCGTCAGCTTCGCCAGCGCGTCTCGCTGTGGTGTCGGACCCAGTCGCTCTCCGAGGCGCAGACCCACGCCTACGTTGCCGAGCGCCTGCGCATCGCCGGTGCCTCCTGGCCGTTATTTTCGGAGCAGGCGCTCAACCTCGTTCATCGCTTCAGTCGCGGCATCCCCCGCATTATCAACCTGATCTGTGAGAACTCGCTCATTGTGGGCTATGTAGAGCAGGCCCGGGAGATTACTCCCGCCATCGTCGAGGGCGTCGCGATCGAGCTGGAACTTGAGACGCAGCCATTTCTGATCTCCTCCGCGGCCATGGGTGGCGGAGGCATGTCGTCGCCGCTCTCCGTATCCGGCGAGGCCCCTAACTTTAGCACCCTATTCAATGGTGATTCCACGGGAAGGCAAGATCGATGAGCCGCATTTACGAAGCACTTCAGAAAGCAGAATCCGAGCGGAAGCTGGACCCACGCGGGACGCGAGCCACCGAGCAGCAGCCAGCTGAGACGGAGCCCCTTGCGCAGGCCGCGGTCGCAGAGGAGGAATATGAGTCGCCGGCCGCCGCGCCGCCGGCAGCCGAGCGTTCCTCCATATATGTCGCGCCAGTGACGCCTCCTCCGGCTGCTCCCGCTCCTGTATCGGCCCCAGTATCGAAAGATGGCCTCGATCTGAGCAAGATCGTGCGACGCCCCTGGAGCCCGGCCTTTGCCCAGCTCCCCGCACTTCTACAGCGCGGCCCCGCCGTTGAACAGTTCCGCAGCCTCCGCTCGCGGATCTTCGAGTTGCGCGATGTCAGCCCGCTCAAGTCGATCCTCATCAGCAGCGGTTTGCCCCAGGAAGGCAAGAGCTTTGTCTCCGTGAATCTGGCCTTCAGCCTGGCGCGCCATAAGAACAGCAAGGTGCTCCTGATCGACGGCGACATGCGCCGCTACACCACCCACCAGATGCTCGGTTGCGAATCGCAGCCCGGCCTTGCCGACTATCTCGCCGGCAAGGCGGGTATTGTGGAGATCATGCAGCGGGCTGAAGAGGTGCCGTCCAGCGATGCGATCAAGCAGCCCGTGCTGCCCAGCCTCACCTTCATTGCCGGGGGCAATGGCGGGGACAAGGCGGCGGACCTCTCCGGCAGCCCGCGCTTCGGCGAGCTGATCCGCCAGGCTGCCCCATACTTCGACTGGATCATTATCGATTCGTCGCCGGTCCTTCCTGTTTCGGATGCAGTCAACCTCGCCCGGTCCTGCGATGGTGTTCTTCTGGTCGCTCGGGGCGGAGTCACAAAATATCCCGTCGCTCAACGTGCGCAGAGCGAGCTGAAGGCCTCGAAGATTCTCGGTTTTGTGCTCAATGCCGTTCACGAGGCTCCCCAGGTCGGCAGCTATTATGGGTACGACGGTAAGGACGCTAAGAATGACTAGGAGTCTGTTCAGCGATTCCATGCGAAAGGTGTCTTGTATCGTCTGTATTGCGCGGACCTCCCGCCGCTGAACGCAGCCGAGCGGGGAAGGTTCGATTATTGGCCGTTTGTTTCACGCAGTCATCTTGAACGCAGGGAACAATCCCTGTATTTGTTATTGCTTGTTTTGCGAGGTTGATTCATATCGCCTGCCGTATTTCATAGTTGTCGGACACGTTTTAAGAGAGAGCAATCGACGTAATGATCCGGTTATTCAACGTGTACTACCCAACGCGCACCATTGTTCTGCTGCTGTGCGAAGCGCTGATTATCGGCGGTTCCTTCCTGCTGGCCACGGTACTGATCGCCGGGCCCGACAGTTACCTGATTCTCAACTTCGAGTATGGCTGGATAAAGATCGCCAGCCTCATCATTCTCACCCTCTTGATCTCTTATTACTTCGATCTCTATGAGCCGCAGCGCATCTCCGAGCAATGGGAGATCTACTTTCGCCTCCTTCTGGTACTGGGCTTCCTCTCCTTTCTGCTCTCCGGCGTCATCTATTTCTTTCCCAGCGCGGACATCGCCCACTCCGTCCTTCTGCTTGGTCTTATATTTCTTACCGTATCGCTGGTGCTATGGCGCAGGGCTTATGCGTGGCTCATCGGCCGGGACGCCTTTCGCGAGAGGGTCTATATTCTCGGCAACGGCGAGCGCGCCCAGATGGTCGCCCAACTTCTTTGTATCCGGAAGGATGCAGGCATGGAGGTGGTCGGATGCGATGGCTTTACGGCCACCGAGGAGGAGCAGAACCAAGTATTTGCCGCCGCCCTCGCCGATGTGGATGGCAGCAAGCACCACATCGACCGCGTGGTCGTTGCGCTGGAAGACAGGCGCGGCTCGCTGCCTCTGCGCGAGATGCTCAAACTTCGCTTCAATGGAGTGCTTATTGAAGAGTCAGGTGCTTTGCTCGAACGGTTGACCGGCAAGCTCTATCTCGACGGTCTCCGTCCCAGCAACTTTATCTACAGTGAAGGCTTCCGGGTAAAGCCGTCGCAGCAGATCGCCCGGCGCCTCGTCTCGACGTTGACCGCCGCGGTTGGTCTGCTCCTGTTCCTCCCGTTCTTTCCCTTTGTCGTCCTGCTGGTCCGCCTGTCGTCACCCGGCCCTATCTTTTTCCGGCAGACGCGCGTCGGCATGGGGGGACGCAACTTCTCTGTCTATAAATTTCGAACGATGCGAACGGATGCCGAAGCAGCCGGCGCCAAGTGGGCCACGAAAAACGATCCTCGTGTCACCCGGATCGGCATGTTCATGCGCAAGACCCGGCTCGACGAGGTCCCCCAGCTATGGAACGTCCTGCGGGGCGACATGGGCTTCGTCGGCCCCCGGCCTGAGCGGCCCGAGTTCGTTCCCTGGCTCTCCGAACAGATCCCCTACTTCGACCTGCGCCACATGATCCGTCCCGGCCTCACCGGCTGGGCCCAGGTCCGTTACGGTTATGGCGCAACCCTCGCCCAGAGCCGCGAAAAGCTGGAGTTCGACCTTTACTACATTAAACACATGTCTCTCGGCCTCGATCTCCTCATCATGTTCGAGACGGTCAAGACTATCATCCGCCGTCGGGGCGCCCAATAGCCGCGCCTATCAGGGAGTTCGGATGACTTGGACTGCCGGGCGCTCAGAGAAGAGGCGCTCCCAACCAGCAGATCCCTCCGCTGCGCCGAAGGATGACGACAAAAAGGAAGAAGATAAAACTTTACCTAATGTGATCTGCGATAGACCTTGCCTAGTAAATTCGACCTCGTGAGGAGAGCGCAGGCTTCAGGGTCCTCTCGGATGTCTTCTTTACCAATCCGGGAATCCGCAGCGGTCGTGGCGGGACCTCCGGCATTCCCACCTCGCTCAGCTTGTAAAGCAGAGACCGGTAGCTGATTTGAAGCCACTTAGCCGTCTTCTGACGGTTCCAGCTATTCTCCTGCAACACCTTCAGGATGATCTGCCGCTCCAGGTCCTGGGTGGCCTTCTTCGTAATGTTCTTCAAAGAGACCGGTTCGCTCAGATCGATCTCCGTCGTGATCCCACTGCGCGGCGTCTCGGGCATCAGCTCCGCGACGAGTGCATCTTCGCTTCCTATCAGGACGTAGCTCCGAATCAGGTTCTCCAACTGCCGGATATTCCCCGGCCAGTGGTAGTTCTGCATCAGTCGCACGGCACTCTTCGAGAGTAATTCCGGTGCATGGTGGAAAACTTTTGCATAGTGGTCAATAAAATAGTCGATCAGAATGGGAAGATCCGCGATGCGCTGTCGCAGCGGCGGCAGGTTGATCGTTACTGCATTGATTCTAAAGAGAAAATCGAGGCGAAATGTTCCATCTTCCACCTGATTGCGCAGATCGCAGTTGGCAGCAGACACCAGCCGGGTCGTGATGGTGCGAGGATCGTGGCCTCCGACGCGAGTAAATGTTCCATCCTGCAATACCTGCAATAACTTAGCCTGAACGGCCAGATCCAGACTCCCTACTTCGTCGAGGAACAAGGTCCCCAGATGTGCTTGTTCTACCCTGCCTTGTTTCGTCGACATGGCGCCGGTAAAGGCGCCCTTTTCGTATCCGAACAGCTCTGTTTCGAGCAGGGAATGCGGTATGGCAGGACAGCTCACTTTGACCAGGGAACCGCTGGCACGCTTGGAAAGAGCATGAAGCAGGCGGACACAGACCTCTTTGCCTGTTCCACTTTCTCCTTGAATGAGAACGGGTACGTCCGTCTCAGCTACTCGCTCCAGTTTATTTCGGACCGCCTGCATCGCCGCGGTCTTTCCGAAGATGATGTCGAGTGGCGGAAGATTGAGTGCGGCAACGGATTCGGCGTGATGAATCAAGATTATTTTTCCTATCGAGGTGCAGGGGCACAATAAAGGCAATGCACTTCACAGTGCACGTCGATAACCAATCAAAAGGTGGAGAGACGAATGAACGGGGGCCGTAGTGTAAATAAAGGTACACAATGAAACGGCCTGTTCAAATTTACCCGTGTAATCGCATATTCATCTTATTTTGCGCGGTCCTGATGAAAATGTTTACCAAAGTAATCTGCAAAAAAATGATAATTTCTTGTCATCTTCAATGTTCGTTGCATAGTAAGCTAGACCTGTCGGGAAAAGAGAAATGGAAAACCTTTATCTCTTTTGTCGGCAAAGTTGTTAACATTTTTTCTGTCACTGTTTTTTCAGGACGATCTAAAATCCGCTCAGAAGAAGCCGTCGAGGGCCTGCTTTCTCTCTGACGGGAGTGCTGTTTAGGTCGAAGGCAGGCTCGGACTCGAATAGGGAACGGCCAAAGGTCCATGAGTGATCGCCAGTTTTGGGCATAAGACCCAGAGTGTGGCGAGAAGAGGGTTTTGTATGTCAGCTTCGCTGTCTTATCCGGTCTCTGCCTCGAAGCCCAGTGCGAAATCGCGGGCCCAGGTGCTTATCCTGGAGCCAGACCTGGCGGTTCTTGACTATCTGCGGTCCACTCTTGGGGGGAAGTATGCGCTTAACCTCTTCTCGGAAGAGCAGACCCTGATCGACAGGCTTGAACAGCAGGACGAACCCGATCTTCTTCTGCTGGCATTGCATAGCGACCGTGACCCGATTCCGCTGCTGACCCAGGTCCGCTGCGCCAAACCGCATCTTCCTGTGATTGTGCTTTCGGGCTCCTCTGAGCTGCGTGACATTGAAACGGTGATCCGGCTCGGGGTCAAGGCTATCGTCATGAAGCCGTTCGTTGGCTGCGATGTAGAAGCGACCATCGAAGAGCATCTTGCCTCAGCGGACAGGAAGACCTCCGCGGACTCGCCCCGTGAGATTCCTCTGAATGAGACGCATTCCTTCGTCCGTTCGAGCAAGCGGATGCGCGATCTCGAGTCCCAGGCAGCGCTGGTGGCCCGGGCCGATATTCCTCTGCTCATCCTGGGCGAAAGCGGCACCGGTAAAGAGATACTCGCGTTATATACGCACATGATGTCGGCCCGCAGCCAGCATATTTTTCTGAAGGTCAACTGCGCCGCCGTCCCTGCCGAGCTTCTTGAGAGCGAACTTTTCGGTTATGAGCAGGGGGCGTTTACCGGCGCCATCAAGACCAAACCCGGCAAGTTCGAGGTCTGCACCGGAGGAACGATCTTTCTGGACGAGATCGGCGAGATGCCGGCGATCCTGCAGGCGAAGTTGTTGCAGGTGTTGCAGGATGGGACTTTTTCCCGCCTCGGCAGCCGCTCTCCCATGAAGGTGGATGTGCGGGTGATCGCGGCGACGAACATTAATATGAAAGAAGCAATGGCGCAGAAGACCTTTCGTGAGGACTTGTACTATCGCCTGAATGGCTTCACCCTCAACATTCCGCCCCTGCGCGAACGCCGCGAGGAGATTCCCGTGCTGTCGGAGTACTTTATGCGCAAGGGAGCCAAGCGATATGGCCGTGACGAGCTCTCATTTTCGCCGAAGCTGATGAACGCTCTGACCGAGCATGTCTGGCCGGGTAATCTGCGCGAATTGGAAAATGTGGTGAACCGCTACCTTGTTCTGGGCGACGAACGGGCGATTCTCGATGAGCTTTCGCCCCCGAACGGCAATCAAAGCTCTCCCAGTTCGGCTCCGGAGGCTTCTAATGGCGCAGGACTGAAGGCGCTCGTCCGAGGACTGAAGGGCGATGCGGAGGCGACGGCGATTGCGCGCGTGCTGGAGGGGACGGGATGGAACCGGAAGGCTGCGGCCAGTGATCTTCAAATCAGTTATAAGGCGTTGCTCTACAAGATCAAGCAATACGATCTCTCTCCGCGGAGTCAAGCTTAGTGGCAAAGCATGAAGAGGTGGAAGCGGGAAATACGCATCGGATCGTCGTTCGCTACGAAGATCGCGCGGTGCACGGCTTCGCGGAAGTAACTGAATTGGGGTCGGTTGAGGAGCTTTTGCATAGCACCCAGGAATCTCCTCTGGAGTCGATCCGTCTGCGATTGCTGGACTCTCAAAAGGTTGAAGAGGTGCCGACCAAGGACGCCAAGGCGGTTTTTTTCGTCAAGACGTTCGAGGGAGACCTCAAACACAGGGCCCTTCACTTTCATGGACATGCGCCGGTACTGGGCGGACTTTGGGTACGAGTCTATTTTCATGACAGCGAGATGATCGAGGGCATTGTCAGCAACAACTCCGATTACGTGCTGCAGAATGGCTTCTTCCTGATGCCGACCGATCCAAATGGCAATAACAAGCTGGTGTATGTGCTCAAGGGCAGGCTTCGGGACTTTCATGTGCTGGGCTTACGGAACCCGTCGAAGAGCCTTCACAAGGCCTAAAGGTCTATTTACAACTTTCGTATGGAAGCTGCGTTGGTGATGGTCGAGAAGGTCATCGAAAGAAAAAGGTCCGCACCACGGTTTCACTGACAGATCGGGGTCGCAGTACGGTTGAGTTTTATTGGAAGACGATGGATAAGATTAGGAAGCAATCCCGCTCCTAAGCACGGGCACTACGATAGATACAGTAATTCGGGGTCAATCTTTCTGTATGGAGGGAATGACCTCGACCGCGTCGCAAAGTAGATGGCCAGTCAGCTGTATTTGCAAGAGGTGACACGGTTCCGGTCTGCGAGGTAGTCTCTCTTCAGGAGGGAATTCGATGATTCGGATCGCCATCATGCCGAACCCGGCGACCTGCGTCCTTGTGGCCCTCCTTGCGTTCGCTACAATTTCTCCGATCCCTGTATGGGCTGCCGGGGCTGGAACTTTGCCTGCGGTTGCACCCGTGGTCGCTGAAGGAGCCCCCGAAGCAGACTCCGATGAGGCTGCGGATACGATCTCCCATCTGATGGTGATGGCGGATTTCAATCGCGACGGCATCGCCGATATTGCGCAGGCTGTTTTGCCTGTGAAAGGCAGCTCTGGACCAGTTTTGCTCACAATATCGCTGGGTCAGGCGAATGGCAGTTACAAGCAGGTGGTTTCGAGGACAGTGCTCGGGCACACCCCGCGCGACATCGTTACCGGCGACTTCAATCAGGACGGCTTTCCAGACCTGATTGTAGGAGACGAAGATGGTTCGCTGACGTTGTTTGCCGGGGATGGAACAGGCAATCTCGTTGCCGTCGGCGATATCGCCCACCTCAGCTCCGTCGTGTCGATCGCCGTGGCTGACTTCAACCACGATGGCATTCTGGATGTAGCCGTTTCGGACTGGCGCGCAAGTTCGGTGACGGTACTGCTCGGCGTTGGCAAAGGCTTATTCCGGAACGAATGGTCCGCTCCCCTGCGAATGCCGGGTACCTCTCCCCACCTTGCGGCGGCCGACTTTAATGGAGACGGCATCCCCGATCTGGCAGTGGTGTACGACGACGATGAAGGAGCCACCTTCGATGTCATGCTGGGCAGCGGCAAAGGCGCCTTTACCCTCTCTCCACGCCTGAGCCTGGCCAGGGACCCAAACTCCCACTGCGTTACCTAATCTGCAAGAACGGTCCGGTTAATGGAAAAGTATGCCAGGCCTCGAGTGCAGGGTTGGATCGTTCGGCTGGCTGAGCACTGCTCAGCGCGTTCGATGACGTCACCGCGCCTGACTTCTCTTAATCTTGCAGAATAAGCCCACTCTGCTTCATCTTTTTGTCAGCTTTTAGCAAATTTATCTCGCGTTGATATTGCAATTCAGGATCTCAAAGTGGATTGCCGCGCGATATCCCTGTATCTTGTGTTGCTTGAGAGGTATTGAAAAAAATCGGAGCGGGAGAATTTCAGGATGAAGCGACGGGATGTATTGAAGGGTCTTTCGATTGTGGCCGGGGGCGCGTTGTGCACAACGCCAACCTTGTCGGCATTTGCCTTGGATGGGGACAAGCCGGTGGCCGCGCCTCCGCTGGCGGTGTCGATTCGCGGGTTGGTCAGCAAGGGCGGGAAGCTGATGCAGCCTATCCAGATCTCGGTTCGTTTTGCGGGCGCGGACGCTGCCGTGGTGACGACGCTCGATGGCGCGGAGATCGACCGGAGGACGCTGACCTCGGGGCAGAACACCTTCAACGTGTTGATCGATGCGGTAAGTGAAGCGCGCGACGGTGCCGTCGTCGTAAAGGTGGGAGAGAATGCGAGTTCTGCGGTCGTGAAGCTGCAGCCCGTCCGCAAGGTTCTGGTGTATGTGCTGCCGCACTCGCATCATGATCTTGGATATACCGATCTGCAGGCGAATGTGGAAGAGAAGCAGATGCAGAACATCACGCAGGGCATGGAACTGGCGAAGAAGACGGCGGGGTATCCCGAGGGATCGCGCTTTGTGTGGAACCTGGAAGTGCTGTGGGGCGCTGATCTGTTTATGAAGCGAAGGCCCCAGGCGGAGAAGGACGCGTTTGTTGAGGCGGTAAAGAAGGGGTGGGTGGCCATCAATGGCATGTATGCGAATGAGTTGACGGGGCTATGCCGGCCTGAGGAACTGATGCAGCTGTTCCGCTATGGGACGGAGTTGGGCAAGACCTGCGGCGTGCGCGTGGACTCGGCGATGATCAGCGATGTGCCGGGATATACGTGGGGAACGGTCACAGCGATGTCGCAGGCAGGCATACGGTATTTTTCGGTCGCGCCGAACTTTTTCGACCGCATCGGCAGCTTAATGGTGGAGTGGCAGGACAAGCCGTTCTGGGCGGTGTCGCCTTCGGGCAAGGAGAAGGTTCTGGTGTGGATTCCGTGGACGGGCTATGCGATGTCGCATGTGATGAAGCTCAGTCCTGAGTGGGTGGGCAAGTATCAGGACCGGCTGGATACGGCGGGGTTCAAGTACGACATCTCGTACATTCGCTGGTCGGGCCATGGCGACAATGCGGTGCCCGACCCGGAGCTGAGCGAGTTTATTAAAGGATGGAACGAGGAGTATGAGTGGCCCAAGTTTCACATCTCCTCTACGAGCGAGGCGTTCGGCGCGTTTGAGAAGCGGCATGGGACCGAGGTGCCGGAGATGCACGGAGACCTGACGCCGTACTGGGAGGATGGCGCGGGGTCGTCGGCGCTGGAGACGAAGTTGAACCGCGTGGCCGCAGATCGGCTGACCCAGGCGGAGGCGGTGGGCGCGATGTTTTCGACAACTGCGCTCAGCACGCCAAAGGTGCATGAGGCGTGGCGGAATATTCTGCTGTACTCCGAGCACACCTGGGGCGCGTGGTGCAGTGTGTCGGACTCGGAGAGCGACTTTACGAAGAAGCAGTGGGACGTGAAGCGGCAGTTCGCGGTGGATGCGGAGAGCATGTCGAAGGCGCTGCTCGCTGAGGCGTTGCAGGCGGCGGGTGCGGGGAACGACGCCTCCGTCATTGATGTACATAATTCGACTTCATGGCCTCGGAGTGAATTGGTGGTGTTGTCGGCTGCGATGTCCGCCGCGGGTGACCATGTAAAGACCGAGCATGGTGCTTCTGTGCCATCGCAGCGGTTGTCGAGTGGGGAACTGGCGTTTGTGGCGCATGATGTCCCGGCGTTTGGCAGCGCCAGGTTTCATCTTTCGCGTGCGAAGGCGTCGGTTCCGGCGAAGCGCGCGACGTTCAAGGATGGTGTGCTCGATAACGGGATTGTCCGCATGAAGATCGATTCAGAGAGCGGCAATCTGGTAGAGATGTCGCTGCATGGGAAGACGGAGAACCTGGTCGATCGCAGTCAGGGACAGGCGGTGAATGAGTATCTCTTCCTCGAAGGCAGCGATGTATCGAAGGTACAGCAAAGCGGGGCAGCAACGGTCAAGGTTGAAGAGGCAGGGCCGCTGGTGGTCTCGGTGCGCGTGGAGTCCAGCGCGCCGGGCTGCAACAGCCTAGTACGCCGCGTCCGCCTTGTTGCCGGGGAAGATCATGCTGAGTTGACGAATATCGTCGACAAGAAGCGTGCGCCACTCAATCCTCATCCTGGCAAAGGCGGCCCGGGGGACGACTTCGCGCAGCGCGAAGGGAAGGAGAGCGTGCAGTTCGCGTTTCCATTTGCGGTCCGCGATGGCGCGATGCGGATGGACATTCCGCTGGGCATGATGCGGCCGGAGATCGATCAGCTCCCCGGGGCGTGCAAAAACTGGCTGCCGGTCGGGCGTTGGATCGATGTGTCGAATGCAGAGCATGGCGTGACCTGGGTGACGCTCGACGCGCCGCTGGTGGAGGTAGGCGAGATCTCGGCGAACATGCTGGGATCACAGCGCGATCCGAAGCTGTGGCGGGCCCACATTGCGCCGACGCAGAAGTTTTACTCGTGGGCGATGAACAACCACTGGGGCACGAACTATCGGGCCTATCAGGAGGGTGTGGTCGAGTTTCGCTATGCGCTGCGGCCTCATGCCGGGTACGATGCGGCGGCTGCAGGACGCTTTGCGATTGGACTATCGCAGCCGCTGGTGGCAACGGTGGCGAGCACGGGCGCGGTGAAACCTGCATTGCTGCGGGTTGAGCCGCAGGATGTGCTGGCGCTGGCATTAAAGACAAGCGAAGATGGCGAGAGTACGGTGATCCGTCTGTTTGGCGCCTCTGGCGAAGAGAGACAGGCGAAGCTGACGTGGGCCGCGCCGAAGCAGCCACAGCTTTGGCTGAGCGACTTGAGCGAGCAACGGTTGAAGCGTGCTGAGCATGAGGTGACGGTTTCCGGTTGGGACCTTGTGACGCTCCGCGCGGACCATGCCTGAGTTCACTTTGTTACTCAGTGCAAGGATCATGTGATTCGCCAATAAAAGATGGAGGAGTAATGAAGCGAAGAGATTTTCTAAGGTCCGCGGCGTTCACCGCCGCGGCTTCGGCTGCGCTTTCGCCGTGGCAGAGAGCCATGGCACAGCAGGCCGCGAATGCCCCCGCGGTTCAGGAGGATGTGAAGCGGGTGGTCACCGTCTTCAAGTGCCATCTCGATATCGGATTCACGGATACGCAGGCGAACGTGATGCAGAAGTACTTCAAGCAGTACTATCCGCAGGCGATGGCGTTGGCTGCGCAGCGCAGAGAGGCGAGGCAGGACCGGTATGTCTGGACGACCGGATCGTGGCTGCTCTACGAATATCTGGAGCAGGCGTCGAGCGATGAACGGCGGCGGATGGAGCAGGCAATCGCGCAGGGAGATATTGCATGGCATTCGCTGCCATTCAGTTGGCAGACGGAGATGCTCGATCGCTCGACGATCGAGGGCTGCCTTGGGCTCTCGACGGCCCTCGATAAACGTTTCGGACATACGACGATTGCAGGCAAGATGACGGATGTTCCGTGTCACTCGCGCGGGATCGTCGCTCCGCTGGCTGCGGGCGGGGTCCGGCTGCTGGATATCGGGGTGAATCCGGCAAGTACGCCACCCGAGGTGCCGGACGTTTTCCTGTGGAAGGAGCCTGACGGCTCGTCGTTGGCGGTGCTGTATCACCGGCACGATTACGGCAGCGTAGTGCGAGTGCCCGGCTCGGACCTCGCAGTGTCGGTGGCGGTGCGGAGCGATAACTCCGGGCCGCACACGATGAAGGAGATCGACGACATGTATGCCGGGTTGCGGCGGCAGTTTCCTAATGCAAAGATCGTTGCCGGGAGCCTGAGCGATGTGGCGACGGCGATGGAAGGCGCTCGCGCGACGCTGCCGGTGGTGACCCAGGAGATCGGCGATACGTGGATCTATGGAGCACCGAGCGATCCGCCGAAGATTGCGCGGTATCGCGAGATGGCGCGGCTGCGCGGCGAATGGCTGGCGGGCAAGCGGATGAGCGTGGGAGATGCGACGGACCGGCAACTGCTGCGGCGGCTGGTGCTGGCGGTGGAGCATACGTGGGGAACGGATACGAAGCGCTACATCGATCACGATCATTACTCGCCGAAGGAACTGGCGGAGTACATTCACACACCGGGCTACCAGACGATGGAGCGGAGCTGGCAGGAGAAGCGCGACGACGTCGATGCGGGTGTGGCGAATCTGCCGGGGGGCTTGCAGAACGAGGCGAAGACGCGGCTGGAGACGCTGCGTGTCGTGGCGCCGGACCATTCCGGAATGCAGGCGCATGATGCGAAGAAGGAGATTCGTACAGAACATTTTGAGCTGATGCTCGATCCGGCCACGGGCTCGATTGCAAAGCTGGTGAACCGGCGGACGAAGAAGACGTGGGCATCGGAGAAGCATCCGCTGGCGTTGTTTACCTACCAGACGCTCTCGCAGGCGGACTACACCGCATTTCTGACGGCGTATGTGCGGAGCAAGCAGTGGTGGGCGCCGCAGGACTTTGGTAAGCCGAACATCGAGCGATTCCATGCAGAGTCGCGGGAGTGGCATCCTGTGCTGAAGCAGATGTGGGTGGAGGCTCTTCCAGAGCATCATCGCGTCCTGGTTGAGCTAGCCGTGAACGATTCGGCAAGTGAGCAGCTTGGCCTGGTGGCGTGGCCCGCATCGATGTATCTGGAGCTGATCTTCCCGAAGGCCGAGCCGGTGATGCAGCTTACGTTTTATGCGATGGGCAAGGCCCCAAACCGTATGCCGGAGTCGATGTGGCTGACGTTTATGCCAGAGACCGCAGACGACCCGAAGTGGAGCTTCGAGAAGGTGAACCAGCAGGTATCGCCTGAGGATGTGGTGCAGGGTGGCGGCCGCAGGATGCATGCGGTGACGTCGAAGCTGGTTTGCGAAAGCGGGACGGACAGGCTGTCGATCACGACGCTCGACGCTCCGGTGGTGGCGCTCGGGTCGAGGTCGCCACTCAACTTCAGCAACGATCTGCCCGACCTGCGGGAGGGCGTTCATGTGAACCTCTTCAACAATGCATGGGGCACGAACTATCCGCAGTGGGCGGGCGGGGATTGGAAGTATCGCTTTACGATGGCGTGATGAAGGGGCGAAGTGATGGAGTGCCGATCGTCTCTGAACCCGATTTGGTACACGATATCCACTGTTATTTGTGGCGGCAGGAAGAAAGGGGCTTGATTGACGCGGGTTTGGACGGCATACTGCAACAAGAGTTTTGCTGGACCGGACCCTCCGGACGGGGCAACAGAGACACCGACGTGACCCGATACTGCCGTCAAGACGTTTTACGAATCCTGCACTTGCATGCGCGCCAGCTGGTGGCGTGGGAGCGAGCGGGACTGATTTCCCCTAACGAACATTACAGCTTTGAAGAACTGGGCAGGCTGCGGACGCTGCGCGACCTGCAGGCGACGACGCGCATCTCGGCCAAGAGCATACGAGCCTCGGTCGATGCGATGCAGCGCGTGGGCGGGATGCGGAACCCGCTGATGGAGGCGAGCGCGGTGAGGCGTGGTTCGCGGCTGGCGTTCCGGCATGGCGGTGCTCTGGTCGATCCGCTGACGCAGCAGCTTGCATTCGATTTTGCTACAACAGGCGGAAGGCAGTTGAGTGTGGTGGGGGCCGGGGGACACGATCCTGCCCGGCGGACCGCCGAGATGCAGGAGATGTTTCTGCGCGCGGTGAAGCTCGAAGAGAACCCGGCGACGATTCCGGCGGCGATCGCCATCTACGAAGAGATTCTGGCCGTGCGGCCGGAACATGCTCCGGCGTTGATTAATCTGGGAACGATCCACTACAACCTGCGGGAGTATGAGGCGGCGGAGGGCCTCTACCGGCGGGCGACGGTGGCCGATCCGGACTATGCGCTGGCATTTTTCGACCTGGGCAATGTGCTGGACGAGATGCAGCAGTTGGACGGCGCGACGGCCGCTTATCAGAAGGCAGTGGCGTTGGTCCCGCAGTATGCCGACGCGCACTACAATCTGGCGCTGGCGTATGAGCGCCAGGGGCAGCGGCGACGCGCGTTGCGACACTGGCTGGCTTACGTGCGGCTGGACCCGGCGGGGCCATGGTCGAGCCATGCAAAAGATCAGGCACGGAAGATCCTGAATGCCGAGAAGCTGTCGATCGTGAGCCGCAGTGGCCGCTTGGTGAAGGTGGCTGGGTAGATAGCTGCCTGGTTCTGCGAGCAATGCAGTCTCTGGATGGGCGTAACCTCTTCTAAACGAGGTGAGTCGATGGGTGAACAGCAGAGGAGCGCCATTCCGCTGACGCAGTTGAGCGATGACGAGCGGATGTTCCGCGCGACGGTGCGGCGGTTTGCGGTCGAGCAGATTGCACCGCTGGTGCGTGGAATGGACGAGGCGCAGCAGATGGATGCCGGAGTGATTCGGCAACTGTTTGAGTTAGGACTGATGGGGATCGCCGTTCCTGTAGAGCATGGCGGCGCGGAGGGAAGTTTTTTCGAGGCGATTCTCGCGGTGGAGGAGCTTTCGGCTGTCGATCCGGCGGTTGGGGTACTGGTTGATGTTCAGAATACGCTGTGCGTGAATGCGTTAGTGCGGTGGGCGACGGAGGAACAGAAGCAGCGGTGGCTTCCCCGGCTTGCTGCGGACACGGTGGGTGCTTATGCGTTGAGCGAGGCCGGATCGGGCTCAGATGCGTTCGCGCTGCAGACTCGGGCCACGCGGCGGGGAGAAGATTATGTGCTGAATGGGCAGAAGCTCTGGATTACGAACGCCAAAGAGGCGGGCCTCTTTATCGTCTTTGCCACGGTCGATCCGACCGCGGGGTATAAGGGGATTACGGCGTTTGTCGTGGAGAAGGGCGTAGACGGATTCACGCTCGGCAAGAAGGAAGACAAGCTGGGGATTCGAGCTTCGAGCACATGCGAGCTGATCTTTCGCGACTGCGTTGTGCCCGCGAATCAAGTGCTGGGCGAGGTGGGCAAAGGCTACAAGATCGCTATCGAGACCCTGAACGAAGGACGCATTGGCATCGGCGCGCAGATGCTGGGGCTGGCAGCCGGAGCGTGGGGTCATGCGGCGAAGTGGGCGAAGGAGCGGAAGCAGTTCGGCAAGGCGCTGGTGGAGTTTCAGGCGATGCAGTTTCAACTGGCCGAGATGGCGATGGAGATCGAGGCGGCGCGGTTGATGGTCTATAACGCCGCCCGGCTGAAGGACGAGGGCGCGGACTTTTTGAAGGAGGCGGCGATGAGCAAATACTTTGCCTCGCAGGTGGCGGAACGGGTGGCGAGTCTGGCGGTCGAGGTCTTCGGGGGAGCGGGATTTGTGAAGGATTATCCCGTTGAGAAGCTTTATCGCGATGCAAAGATCGGCAAGATCTATGAAGGAACTTCGTTTATGCAGTTGGCCACGATTGCCAAGTTGCTGCTTTAATTGCGCTTTCTGGAAAACGCAATTTAAAGAGGCTTAGGTTTTACACTAGTGGTCAGGCCTCTTAAAAACATGACGAAGACTTCCAGTGCAGCATCCCGCGCGCCGCTGCCCTTTCTTGGGCTGGCCTGTGCTGTGGGCGTTTCGACGATGTATTACAACCAGCCGCTGCTGCTCGAGATGGGGCATACCTATGGAGCCACGGCGGGGCGCACAGGGTTTGTAGCCGTGGCGACGCAGGTTGGCTACGCGATGGGGCTGCTGTTTTTTGTTCCCCTGGGCGATCTGCTGGAGCGGCGTGCGCTGATGATGCGCATGTTTGCCGCGGTCGCGGTGGCCCTTGTTCTGGTGGCGGTGGCGCCGAGTTTGAGCTGGCTGATTGCGGGCAGCGTCTTGATTGGCCTGTTTGCTTCGGTGACGCATGTAGTGTTGCCCATTGCCCCGGACCTGGTGTCGGATGAGCAGCGGGGACGGGCTATCGGTATTGTGATGACCGGGCTGCTGTTAGGGATTCTGCTGGCTCGAACGTTTGCCGGATGGGTCAGCCACGTTACCGGGTGGCGTTCTGTCTTTGTCATCGCGGCAATCATGAATGCGGCGTTTGTGCCACTGCTGTGGCGGGTGATGCCGAAGCTGCCACCGAAGCAGAAGCTGCGGTACAGGGACGCGATGAAGTCGCTTTGGACGCTGTACCGGACGCAACCGCTGCTGCGCGAGTCGAGCGAACTGGGTGCTCTGGTGTTTGCCTCCTTCAGTTGCTTCTGGACGACGCTGGCGTTTATGTTGTACAGCCACTATGGGCTGGGAGCCGGGATTGCGGGCACGTTTGGCGTGGTCGGCGCTGCTGGCGCGATGGTGGCCCCGATTGCGGGACGACTGTCGGACAAACACGGTTCGCGATGGGTGGTATTGGTGGGCATCTCGCTGCTCGCGGTCTCTTATCTGCTGCTTTGGGGCGAGGAGTGCGCCCGGATCTCGACGGCGATGCATATGGTTGCGCTGGTGGTCGGCGTAGTGGTGCTGGACGTGGGCGCACAGATGACGCAGGTGGCGAACCAGACGCGGATCTTCGGGTTGGACGCTTCGGCGCGCAGCCGCCTGAATACCGTCTATATGACGGTCTACTTCAGCGGAGCGGCGGTAGGGTCGGCACTGGCGACGGTGGCATGGGTGCGTTGGCAGTGGAACGGAGTAAGCGTGCTGGCGCTGGGATTGATTGGGCTGGCGTTCCTGCGCCATGCGATGGGCGATAAGAGCGGAAGAAGTTCCGAACATCGCCCGCTGACCATTGAAGACGAACTGATGGAAGCCTGAGCGAGGGGCCAAGAGGGCGATCGTGTGGGAGCAATGGTATTGTCATCGGGACGTTGATCGGCCATATTGCTTCGTCGCGAAAGGATCGGACTGATGCTGAATCAGAGGTTGAAATTACTTGGGGCGTGTGCACTCTTTCTATTTCTCATTGCGGCAAGCGGAGATGCGGAGATTCGTCTGCCGCACCTGTTCAGCGACCATACTGTGTTGCAACGCGGGGCACCGATTCATGTATGGGGATGGTCGGAGCCGTCGGAGAAGGTCACGGTTCGGTTTCATGCGCAGACCCGCTCCGCAGAGGCGAATGCAGAGGGCGAGTGGAGCCTGTGGCTGATGCCGGAGCAGGCAGGCGGCCCCTATACCTTGACGGCGCAGGGCAGCTCTGGCGGCACTGCATCGACGGTTACTTTTTCCGATGTCCTTGTAGGCGATGTGTGGGTCGCGTCGGGACAATCGAATATGGAGTTCCCTCTGAAAGGCTTCGGGGGCAACACGGTGTTGAAGAACGGCGCACAGGAGATCGCCCAGGCCACGCTGCCGCAGGTGCGGCTCTTGAGGCTCGAGCGTAAGAGTTCGGAAGTTCCGGTGGAGGATGTCGACGGGACATGGACGCTGTGTACGCCGGAGACTGCGGCGAGTTTTTCGGCGGTCGCTTATTTCTTTGGCCGGGAGATCAATCAGAAAGAACATGTCCCGATTGGGTTGATCGACGCAACATGGGGTGGAACCCCGGTGGCATCGTGGATCAGCCTGGATGGAATTGGCGCGGACGCCTCCTTAATGCCGCTTATTGCGGCACGTGCGCGCTTTGCGGATGAGCAGAGCAGGGCTGCCAGTGTCAAGGCTCTGGAGAAGAGGGAGGATGCGGCTGCACTGGCCGCGCATCAGCCTCTGCCAAAGCATCCGTGGCATCCGGACGAGATCTCGTGGCGGCCGGGCGCCTTGTTTAATGGAATGATCGCGCCGATCACACCGTATTCCATCAAGGGAGTCATCTGGTATCAGGGGGAGTCAGACAGCGCACCGGCGACCGCCCCGATCTATGCAAAGTCCTTTTCGACGATGATCGGAGACTGGCGCAGCCATTGGAAGGAGGGGAACTTCCCATTTCTCTTCGTTCAGATCTCCAGTTATCATTCGCCCGGGGAGCAGTGGGGAGTGGTTCGCGACCAGCAAAGACGCACACTGGCGGTGAGTAATACGGCGATGGCGGTGTCGCTCGATGTGGGCACCCCGGACAACGTGCATCCACCGGATAAGCAGACTGTGGGAGCGCGTTTGGCGGTGGCGGCGCGGGGGATGGTCTATGGGGAGGCTGTGGATTATTCGGGTCCATTGTTTCGTCAAGCTACGAAGGATGGTTCAGCAATGCGCGTTTGGTTCGACCACGCCACTGGTTTGCAGAGCAAAGGCGGAGCTCTGGCCGGATTCGAGGTCGCCGGTGCGGACAGGCAGTTTGTCCCGGCCACGGCCGTGATTCACGGCGAATCCGTGGAGGTGACGAGCGATCAGATCAAGACCCCGGAATATGTCCGTTTTGGATGGGGGAACGTGACTGCGGCGAATCTCTATAACGGTGCTGGACTGCCAGCCTCGACCTTCACTTCGGAGTGATTTTTGAGCAGTTTCTGCTCCATGACAAGTGAGGCGATGCGGACTCACTTGTCATACCTCTCATAGAGGTTCACTTGCAGTCAGGATAGCAAAATATTTCTCTTTGTAAGCAGCTCTTTGCGGGTTATAGTGTTAGCGCTATCAGGTTGCATCCTTCGTTCTGCTTGAAAACACTCGCTGACTGATCTTCTCACGCTTTGAATGTTTATTTTTTTGGAGGTCTTTTGATGAAAAAGTTTTTGTTAACAGTAGTTTGTCTTGTGGTAGCGCTAACTTGTGCGCTACCGGGCTCGGCACAGGAATTCCGTGGAACAATCTCTGGGAAAATTACCGACAACTCTGGCGCCGTGATTCAAAATGCCACGATTGTCGCAGTTGGGCCAACTCACACCTACAACGCAAAAAGCGGGTCGGGTGGCAACTTCACCATACCCTTTGTTCAACCTGCAAATTATGATGTCACCATTACGGCCCCCGGCTTCAAGTCTGAATTGCGGCCTCGAGTATTGATCGACATTAATACCAGGATCAACCTGAACGTCGCTCTACAAGTGGGGTCGACGGCACAGACGGTGACTGTTACATCGAGCGCCGGGCTAACGCTGAACACGGAAGATGCCTCCGGCGGCACCATCATGGACCCGGAAAAGGTACAGAGCCTGCCCTTGAACGGCCGCCAGGCTTATATGCTTCTCTCTCTGACTCCGGGTACGCAGTTCACTCAGACCCAATTCGGAGCCTCGGGCTACTCTGGTACGCGAGGTTGGGACGAGTCCAATGCTTATTCAATCAATGGACAAAGCGGTTCCTTCAACCAGTTCTCGCTGAATGGCGCACCGGTGTCACAGCAGAATGGCGGTGGCTCGGGCACATGGAATATTGCCCCGAATATCGATGCCATTGACGAATTCAAGGTAATGACGAATACCTATGATGCCCAATATGGCCGTTTTGCCGGCGGCACGGTCAATACGGTTCTCAAGAGCGGTACACGTCATTTCCATGGAACGCTATTCGATTTCTGGCGCAATTCCATCCTTGATTCGAATACTTTTACCTTGAATCAGCAAAACGCCAAGAAGCCCTTCCATAACCAACATCAGTTCGGTGGCACGATCGGTGGTCCCCTCTGGAAGGATAAGGCTTTCTTCTTTTTCAGCTTTGAAGGCTGGCGTGAAGTTCTGCCGGGTTCGATGGTAACCACTGTGCCTGCGCTGGACATGTATCCGGATGCCAACGGCAACGTCAATCTGACCGGATATCTCGCCGCAAACGGTAAGGGTGGAATCTACGATCCGGCAACGGTGCACTGCATCGTTCCGGGGCAATCTCCCTGCGCTAAATACGAGCGCGATCAGTTTCCCAACAATACGATTCCCGCGAACCGCATCAGCCCCATTGCGCTCAAGATCATGAACCTGTTTCCGAAGCCTACGCTGCCCGGATACAACCAGAATTATGTCTATAACGGCTCCAATCCATACAAATACAATCAACCGATTGGACGCCTCGATTACAACCTCAGTGATCGGACTCGGCTATCCGGTACCTTTGCCTGGTGGTCTGGGCTGGAGTATCGCAACGGAAATGGCTTTAGTGGGGCTGCTGTCAATGGAAACATCAACAATTACCGTTCCAGCCTGACGCAGACCCTCGACCTTACGCATACCTTTACGCAGAACCTGTTTGGCGATGTACGTTTGTCCTTCAATCGTGCATGGAATCGCGGCCCCAACGGAGCGCTTTCTGCTGGACTGGCAAAGCTGACTCCGGGCGACCTGGGCCTCTCAATGCCGGCCATCCCGACAACGTCGCACAACTACGCGCCGGAGATTGCTATCGAAGGATATTCGAGACTGATGGGAAACACTGGTGATCCCAGTATCTTTGAGACGTATGACTTGACGCCGTCAGTGACGTATGTCATCCGGCACCACTCGTTGCACATTGGCGCCGACATCATGTTGTTCCACGATATTTCGGGCGGTATCGGTCAACCCAATGGCCAGTTTAATTTCGGAACCGGATATACCTGGCAATATCCGAAGAACGGTAATTCCACTGGTGGTGGGATCGCCGATCTTCTCCTGGGTTATCCGGATGGCGGCGACGTGCAGGATAATGCCAGTCCATACGAATCCTATAATGCATACGGTGCCTACATTCAGGATGACTGGAAGGTCCTCCCGAACCTTACCCTCAACCTTGGCATTCGTTGGGACACGGAAACCTCTCCAGTAGACCGGAATAACCATTTGGCGGCAGGACTGTGCCTCACCTGCGTGAACTCCAGTTTGACCTCCATCCCCGGCGGAACCCTTCCCAATGGGGGCAGCATGGTAAGTCCTATTGTGGGTACAGCGCGGTTTGCAAGCAGCAGCCTCACTGCTTACGCGAATACTCTAGGAACCTTCCAGCCGAAGTTCGGGTTTAACTATGCCATTCGGAATGACCTGGTGATGCGTGGTGGTTGGGGGCTCGGAACAGCTCTGGGTATCGAGTTGGGCGGCGCCAGCCCGTGGCATCAGCAGACCAATTACAACGCGCAATCCAACTCCGATAACTGGACACCGACCGAATACTTCAATCAGGGCAATCCATTCCCCAATGGATTTACACCGTATCCCGCAAAGACCAAAGGCGATCTCACCTTCGTGGGAGACGGGATCGGAATCGATCAACGGGACCGCAAGATCCCAGTGGTGCAGTCCTACTCGTTCGGCTTCCAGGGAGAACTCCCGCTGCATATCATCGGAGACCTCGAATATGTCGGAACGCATACCATCGACATCCGTACTTCGCGTCAGATGAATGGCCTGAGCGACGCTGATGTTCAAAAGGGCTTGGTAAATGCGAATTATCTCGATCAGCAGGTGCCGAACCCGTTCTACGGGGTATTGCCTAAAACCGTTGGGCTGGGACAGAATCCAAAAGTATCCGCATCGACTCTTATGGTTCCCTATCCTCAGTTCAATCGCAACCTCTACATCTACACTCATGCGGATGGCTATCAAAACTACAACTCGCTGATTGCAAAGGCGGAAAAACGCATGAGCAATGGCGGGGCTCTGAGCAAGGGACTCAGCTTCCTGGCATCCTTTACCTGGGCCAAACTAATGGTGGCAAATGGCTATCTGAACAATAGTGGCGGGTGGAAGGTGGACGACAAGCCGGTCTATCACATGGATGGCGGAAACAGCACCCCCACCGCGGCGCTCTCGTTCAGCGGCCTGTATGGTCTTCCCTTCGGGCGCGGCGCACGGTACGGCGCCAATACTCACGGTGTCATTTCTGAAGCAATCAGCGATTGGCAGATTGACTGGATCTTCCAGAACCGTACGGGCACTCCCATCGGTGTTCCTACCGGCGACATCTATACCTGTGGGCAATACAACGTCAGACCGGCGCACAAGAGCTACAAAAGCTGGGTGAACAACTCGCAGGAGTCCTGCTGGTCGCACACGCCTGAGTATTTCATTCATACCTTTGACGGCACTCAAACCAAGGTCAGACAACCGTGGGCGCAGCAGACTCAACTCGCGCTTAGCAAGCAGTTCATGATCAGAGAGGGGACCAGCCTGAAATTCAAGGCAGAAGCATTCAACGCAACCAATACTCCCATCTTTGGGGGACCAGACATGGGCTCCCCAGAGAACGCGCCGACTCGTGTTACAAGCGTAGCGAATCCAGACCAGCCAGGTGCGTGGCGGGGATATGGCACTGTCGGTTCTGCTCAACAAAACTTTCCGAGACAGTACCAGTTGTCTTTGAAGCTTCAGTTCTAAGGACAGCAGTTAAATGGAGGAGGGCGGCAGCATCCTTCAAGGATGCTGCCGCTCGATCTTTAAGTACGGGAAGATGCCTTCCATTCGCCGCTGACTCTTAACCGATTTCGGCATCAATTTGCTACGAGAAGCATCAAGCGGCAGGCCGCACCATCGACATGGCTTGTCAGCCATTTCACTCTCAAGCGGAACGTTCGGGAAGGGGGCGTAACGGATGTTTCTGGCGGTGAATCCAGTCTCATGCGAACTGCTCTCCCCGGGGACATTTCCCTGGAACAGAGAAAATATCAGGGAAAGCGCTCGGGCTGAGAAGCGTTCGCCTCGATGATTGCATGCAAATTTCTTATTAGTATTACCCTTATGGAAACCCAATGGGCAGAGCGAATCTCGCAGTTAGCAGGGAATGGAAACCACGGATCAGGGAATGTTTCCTCGCATGACAGGAAAGCAGGCCATCGTGACAGGCCGAAAAAATAGGTAGGACACCTCCAGAGACAGTTCCACAGAAATCTTCTGCAATTTCTTGATTTTGCATCAGAGAATGGATCGTTAGGCTAAGATCAAACTCGAGCCGAAACCAGAGTGACTTGTGAAACGTGTGATTGATAAATCAGTCGATACTGACCACCAACCTCCTACGTCTACCGTTGTGCTCTCTCCAGAGGACGGCTCGCCCTTCGATATTGCTCTCGTCCTCAATGCTCTGCAACACGTACGGGACGGAGACTTTTCAGTACGGCTTCCGAACCACTGGACCGGGATTGAGGGGAAAGCAGCCGATACTTTTAACGACATCGTTGCAGCAAATCAGCAGATGGCTAGTGAGCTGAAGCGGATCGGTCAGGCCGTAGGAAAAGAAGGGAAGACTCGCGAACGTACGCGCTTTCAAGCAGTTCGCGGATGCTGGGGCGAGATGGAGGCCAGCATCCATACCCTCATGGAAGATCTGTTGCGGCCGACTGCCGAGGTGGCCCGGGCAATCGCTGCGGTAGCACAGGGCAATTTAACACAGACCGTCCGGCTGGACGTAGATGGTCGCCCCCTTGAGGGTGAATTTTTCCGTTCTGCCAACATCGTCAATACGATGATCCAGCAGCTTAGTGTTTTTACCTCAGAGGTAACGCGTGTTGCGCGCGAGGTAGGGACTGACGGCAAGCTGGGGGGACAGGCGCAGGTTCCGGGCGTCGCCGGAACCTGGAAGGATCTTACGGACTCGGTCAATTCGATGGCATCCAACCTGACCGGTCAGGTACGGAATATCGCTGAGGTTGCGACTGCCGTAGCGAGCGGTGACCTCTCCCGCAAGATCACGGTTGATGTACGAGGCGAGATCCTCCAATTAAAGGAAGCCATCAACACGATGGTGGACCAGTTGCGGTCCTTCGCGTCGGAGGTGACGCGTGTTGCCCGCGAGGTGGGGACGGATGGCAAGCTTGGAGGACAGGCGGTCGTGCCCGGCGTGGCTGGCACCTGGAAGGACCTGACGGATTCAGTCAACGCAATGGCCGGAAACCTGACGGATCAGGTCCGCAATATCGCCGAGGTAACCACTGCGGTCGCCCGCGGCGACCTGTCACGCAAGATTACGGTAGACGTAAAGGGCGAGATTCTGGAGCTGAAGGACACGATTAATACGATGGTGGACCAGCTCAATGCCTTTGCCGGCGAAGTGACGCGTGTCGCGCGTGAAGTCGGTACAGAAGGCAAGCTGGGAGGACAAGCGCAGGTTCCGGGGGTTGGCGGTACCTGGAAGGACCTGACGGATAACGTGAACTTCATGGCCAGCAACCTGACTGGCCAGGTCCGTAATATTGCTGAGGTTGCGACGGCCATTGCGAATGGCGATCTCTCCCGCAAGATTACCGTGAATGTTCGGGGCGAGATCCTGCAGCTGAAAGAGACGCTGAACACGATGCTCGACCAGCTCAACAGATTTGCGGGCGAAGTAACGCGTGTCGCCCGCGAGGTGGGTACGGACGGCAAGCTGGGCGGCCAGGCGGAGGTCCCCGGAGTTGCAGGCACCTGGAAGGACCTCACCGATTCGGTGAATTCCATGGCAGGCAATCTGACGGCTCAGGTCCGCAATATCGCTGAGGTGACTACAGCTGTTGCCGGTGGTGATCTTTCGCGCAAGATTACAGTCGATGTAAAGGGCGAGATCCTGGAGTTGAAGGACACCATTAACACAATGGTGGATCAGCTGAATGCCTTTGCCGGCGAAGTGACGCGCGTCGCGCGCGAGGTAGGTACAGAAGGAAATCTGGGAGGACAGGCCCAGGTTCCAGGAGTGGCCGGTACCTGGAAGGACCTGACGGATAATGTGAACTTCATGGCTAGCAACCTGACTGGCCAGGTGCGTAACATTGCCGAAGTAGCAACTGCAGTCGCCCGCGGTGATCTTTCCCGCAAGATCACGGTCGATGTGCGGGGCGAGATTCTGCAGCTCAACCCTGAACACAATGGTGGACCAACTTCGCGCCTTCGCATCCGAAGTGACGCGCGTCGCTCGCGAAGTCGGTACAGACGGCAAGCTGGGTGGCCAGGCGGAAGTTCCGGGAGTGGCCGGTACCTGGAAGGACCTCACCGATTCGGTGAATTCTATGGCGTCGAACCTCACCGGACAGGTGCGCAATATCGCTGAGGTTTCGACTGCGATTGCGAACGGTGACCTTTCAAAGAAGATTACGGTCGATGTCCGGGGCGAGATTCTCCTGTTGAAAGACACCATCAACACCATGGTGGATCAGCTCAATGCCTTTGCGGGAGAGGTGACGCGCGTTGCCCGTGAGGTTGGTACCGAAGGGCGCCTGGGGGGGCAGGCGAGCGTTCCGGGAGTGGCGGGCACGTGGAAGGACCTCACCGATTCGGTGAATTCAATGGCCGGTAATCTGACCGGTCAGGTGCGTAACATCGCCGAAGTGACGACGGCAGTGGCCCGTGGCGACCTTTCACGCAAGATTACCGTGGATGTGAAGGGCGAGATCCTCGAGCTGAAGAACACGATCAACACCATGGTGGACCAGCTCAATGGCTTTGCGGCTGAAGTAACGCGCGTCGCTCGCGAGGTGGGCACGGACGGCAAGCTGGGCGGCCAGGCTGAAGTGCTTGGAGTTGCCGGTATCTGGAAGGATCTCACCGACAACGTGAACTTCATGGCCAGCAACCTGACTGGCCAGGTGCGTAATATTGCTGAGGTCGCGACGGCCATCGCCAATGGCGACCTTTCAAAGAAGATCACCGTCGATGTGCGTGGCGAGATTCTGCAGCTGAAAGAGACGCTGAACACGATGCTCGATCAGCTCAATGCCTTTGCCGGCGAAGTAACACGCGTTGCCCGAGAGGTTGGTACGGAAGGCCGCCTTGGCGGCCAGGCAAGCGTTCCCGGAGTCGCAGGTACATGGAAGGATCTGACAGACTCGGTCAATGCCATGGCCGGCAATCTCACTGGTCAGGTGCGTAATATCGCCGAAGTGACGACGGCCGTAGCGCGTGGCGATCTTTCGCGCAAGATCACGGTAGATGTAAAGGGTGAAATTCTGGAGCTGAAGAACACCATCAATACGATGGTGGACCAGCTTAACGCCTTTGCCGGCGAAGTAACGCGGGTGGCCCGCGAGGTAGGTACTGACGGCAAGCTGGGTGGTCAGGCTGAGGTGTCCGGGGTTGCCGGTACCTGGAAAGACCTCACCGACAACGTCAATGTGATGGCCTTCAATCTTACCGGGCAGGTTCGGGGCATTGTGAAGGTGGTTACGGCGGTTGCTGATGGTGACCTGACACAAAAACTGACGGTGAATGCGAAGGGTGAAGTGGCCGCGCTTGCGGAAACCATCAATAACATGACCGATACGCTGGCTATCTTCGCCGATCAGGTGACAACAGTTGCCCGTGAGGTCGGAGTGGAAGGCCGTCTCGGTGGTCAGGCGAATGTGCCAGGCGCTTCCGGCACGTGGAAGGACCTCACCGGCAATGTAAATCTGCTGGCCGATAATCTCACCAATCAGGTTCGCGCAATCGCTGAGGTCGCTACGGCCGTGACCAAGGGCGATCTCACGCGTTCCATTCAGGTGGAGGCACTCGGCGAGGTAGCTGAGCTGAAGGACAACATCAATACGATGATTGATAACCTTCGACTCACAACAGACCGAAACAACGAGCAGGACTGGCTAAAGACGAATCTTGCGCGATTCAACGGGATGCTGCAGGGCCAGCGCGATCTGGCTACTGTGGGCCAAATGTTGCTCTCCGAACTTGTGCCTCTGGTGAATGCACAGCAGGGGCTCATCTACCGGATGAACGAGAAAGACGCACGCACTCTTGTGCTGCTTTCAGCTTACTCCGGCGCGCCGGATATGCAGCAGGAACGGATTGCTCTGGGTGAAGGGCTGATCGGCCAATGTGCGCTGGAGAAGCGTCGACTACTGATTCACGATCTCCCGATAGGTACCCTGCCTATTCGGTCCGGTCTGTTTGAGGCCGTACCGCGGAACGTCATTGTATTGCCGGTGCTTTTCGAAGGCCGTGTGAAGGCTGTCATAGAACTTGGCACGTTGCACTCTTTTACCGTGTCCCACATGGCATTTCTTGAGCAGCTCACATCCAGTATCGGGATCGTGCTGAACAGTATTGAAGTGACGATGCAGACCGAAGCGCTGTTGTCGCAGTCGCAGCAGCTCGCGACCGAATTGCAGACCCAGCAGACGGAGCTGCAAACGACGAACGAGCAACTCGGCCAGAAAGCCCAACAGCTTGCTGAGCAGAATGCGGAAGTCGAGCGCAAGAATCAGGAGATCGAGCAGGCACGCAGAGCTCTTGAAGAGAAGGCGAAAGAACTGGCGCTTACCTCCAAATACAAATCTGAGTTCCTGGCGAATATGTCGCACGAACTCAGGACTCCTCTGAATAGCATTCTTGTACTGGGACAGCAACTGACCGATAATCCGGATGGCAACCTCACGCCCAAACAGGTAGAGTTCGCACGTACGATCCACGGTGCGGGCACTGATCTGCTGAACCTCATCAGCGATATTCTGGATCTTTCGAAGATCGAGTCCGGCACTGTCTCGGTCGAAGCAGAAGAGATTTTCTTTACATCGATGCTGGAGATGCTGGCGCGTCCATTCCGGCATGAAGCCGAAAATCGCAGGCTGAGTTTTGAGATTGAAGTTGACCGCGGGCTGCCGCGCGGTTTGGTTACAGATTCCAAACGCCTGCAGCAGGTGCTTAAGAATCTTCTTTCGAATGCCTTCAAATTTACGGCGAAGGGCAGCCTGGCCGGCGCTCCCTCCTATTTCTCTTGCCGCAGACTGGAGCTTCGCATCATCTTTTCCACTCAGGAGAACGGAAGCACCCTCCGCAACCAACCGTTTTGCGGTCTCTTTGCCTATACCTGAGCTGCCACCCGTAACGATCGCTACTTTTCCTTTAAATCTCATTTCGATCTCCTATCGTTGAATGGTTACCTATCGATTGTGTGACAACCATATGCAATACCGGAAAGACAACATGACGAAACAGTCATCTTCTATTGTGTGGATCTCACGGAGGAACGCGATGTACCCATAGCCGCCAGGGCTTCACCCAGCGACCACAATGCCGCTCCGAGCAGACCAGCGCAGCCAAACTATTCTGGATATCATCACTGGTAAATGCTCCTTCAAATGCGCTAACCATCGCTCCGACCGATCCATTGGTTCCCACGGACAAGTCGCTGACCTTGCTGCTGACATAGTTGATTATCTGCTCAGCTTGAACAATCGTTTTGCCAGGAAGATCCTAGAGGGCACCCCGAACTGGGAGTGGCACGAGCAGCGGGTTGGGCTATTGGCTGCAAACTCCTCAATGCTAGGCAATCGAGAGCGGGTGCACCGGCACGAAACATATATGGATCTCGAGGTGCTGTGCCATGGCTTCAGCTTCCTTGGCCTTTTTGAGGGCCTTCGTTCAGCTGATGCACCGCGACTTAGGAAATATTTTCAGCTTCTATTCGATCTGGAACTCAGTGTTCTTCCCAACTCGCCACAGACCGACACTGCTGAATTCGAGAATCAGTATGAATTCGACGTTTGGATAATGCCCATCGCGGCAATCTACTATGCCACCTTGCCAATAGCCGATGCTCTGCAAACAGTCGCAGTTCCTATCATGTCTCTCGGCGCTGGCGCCCACCGATGGATCTCGGATTTTTTTAACGCCTTCCTCAGATACGCTCCTGGCCTATGCCCCTCAGACTCCGAGTTGGCGGACAGATGGCGAGCTTTGATCGAATTTGCCTCGACATCGCCCCGGTGGGACTATGACAAAGTTGGGCTCCACTATTATCTAGAGCAACTATATCGTGATTTGTTTGGGATCAACGGTCATCCATCCCGAGCCGCTGCTGATGAACTCGCGGGAGCTCTAGCCATCCTTCGCCCAGAGCTCGAAATGTGGTGCGACAGATGGCTCGAAGACGCTGAATTTAGCGCGCCATTCGCGAGGTTCATAGGCTCGGTTGCTGCGGCAGATATGTTTGCTTTCGGCCTCGTGAGGCTAGCGGGAGTCCTACCCAACATCGACAAGCGGAATCGGCGCAAAACCGAATTAGACGATGCATTGCTTACCGTTGTGCAGCAGGCGTGGAAATGCCATCGTGTCTTAGTCCAAGCTCAGGGATCCGCAAGCGATGCGTTTCGCAGAATCGTGTCCTACTTGACTGCGCAGCTCCTGCCACAGGCCATTGATCTGCAATCAAAGATTGCCTTGGAATAAGAATGGAAGAGGCGATGGCAAGCGACCTTGAATATTCCAATCGCACCCCCCGATTCATAACTCATCAAAGACTGATGTAACGAGGTTGGCAAGGGCAGGGAGTGCTAATGATAGGAAAGGGGAGGCCTAGTCATTTGCGGTGAGCTATGGTTTGTCATCGCGAGCTGGCGAGCTTGCAGAAGTTGCCACAGTTCCATACGGAACTTCCAAAGCGTGACTTCTGCCGAGCAGAGGCAGAGGTCTAAGCCTCTCGCGGCATCGCATCTAGTCTTTTTTGAGGGTGCTGGCGAGGGTGCTTAAAATCGGAATTCGCGTTTTTCCCAGTATTTTTGAGTGCTTAAGGGTGCTGTAGTTAGCCATCAACGCCCATGAAATCATTTATTTACAACCACTTAGCATAACTGTCGCGGCAGAGATCAAGTAACTGATCAGAACAGCTGAGCCGCTCTCTACAATTTTGACAAATCATATGTCTCAGCTTTGATCGTCGTATTCTGAACAATTAAGCTCTAATGTGCAATGGCTAGAGGAAAAATTGATCTACCTTGACTCTCGGCATGGCAAGGAAGGCTCTCTGAGAGCGTTCCTGTAAAGAGCGAACTAACTGGCTTTTGATCACAGCGGGCTGATTCTCCACACGCGAGCACCGGAGAGAAATTCTTCAATGAGCAAGTCGATTATTGGTCAACACTATTCTCTACAGGGATAAATTTGATGAAGAGGCCAAGATTTCGGCGGGAATTTAGCGAATACCTGTTGGTTCCCCTAAAGAGAAGCAATCGCAATGACTAACTGGCGGAGAGTGGGGGATTCGAACCCCCGATAGAGCTTTTGGCCCTATAACGGTTTAGCAAACCGCCGCCTTCAGCCACTCGGCCAACTCTCCGACTCTTATTGCGATTGTGCTTCGGCTTTTGTGATTATAACTTGCGCGCAGAGGTGTGCGTCCTCATGCCTGCCAAATTTTATCTCCCGCAATCAAACGGCGCAGATTCGCGGAGAGTCAGTCCTGTTGCCGAAATGGTGGAATTGCATTCTCTGCACAACTTGACGTATAAGACTCACTGTCCTCGCCGCGGCTTTCAGCCGAATCCACCACAGGAGTCTTTTGCCCCCATGACGTCCTTTCGAATGCGTCTTCCCTGGATCGCCCTTGCATCCCTCTTCTTCCTTGTCCCATACCTCGCTCCGGCACAGCAGGACGGCCTCGCGGTGCACCCCCCGATGGGATGGAACAGTTGGAACCACTTTCACCGCAATGTCGACGATGCGACCATCCGCGCACAGGCAGAGGCCATGGTCTCGAGTGGTATGCGCGATGCAGGCTACACCTATATCAATATTGACGACACCTGGCAGGGGACGCGCGATGCGAAGGGCAATATTCAGCCCAATAGCAAGTTCCCTGACATGAAAGCGTTGGCTGATTTTGTCCATAGCAAGGGGCTGAAGCTCGGAATCTACTCTTCGCCCGGCCCGACAACCTGTGCGAAGTTCGAGGGCAGCTATGGCCACGAGCTCCAGGACGCCCAGACCTATGCCGCGTGGGGGATCGACTATTTGAAGTACGATCTATGCGGTCTGCGTGACCAGATGCGTGCTGCGCCAACTCCCGAGGCTGCCAACAAGATCATGGTGGACTCCTACATAAAGATGCGTGACGCGCTGCGTAGCACCGGTCGGCCGATTGTTTATAGCCTCTGCCAGTATGGCAATGATGCGGTCTGGCGATGGGGAACGAAGGTCGGCGGCAATCTCTGGCGCACGACCGGAGATATCAACGATCACTATGCCCGCATGGCGGAGATTGGTTTTGGGCAGGCAGGGTTGTCGCGCTTTGCCGGCCCCGGTCATTGGAATGATCCCGACATGCTGGAGGTCGGCAACGGAGGCATGACGGCCGAGGAGTATCGGCAGCACATGGCGTTATGGGCTATCCTTGCCGCGCCGCTGCTGGCTGGAAATGACCTGACCACGATGACACCCGAGACCATCGCGATTCTCACCAATCGCGATGTTATCGCCGTCGATCAGGATGCGGCAGGGAAGCAGGGGGACCGCGTCAGCGCAGAAGGACCCATTGAAATCTGGGCGAAGCCATTGGCGGACGGCTCGAAGGCAATCGGCGTCTTCAACCGGCATCCTTCCGCATTGACCACGCAGGTTGATTTCGCCAAACTTGGATTCAGCGGCCCAGTCAAGGCAAAAGATCTCTGGCTATCCAAAGATCTTGGCACCATCAGCGCGCCTTACACGGTGACGGTGCCAGGACATGGCGTCCTCTTTCTTCGCGTATCGCAGTAGAAGAATTGGTGCGGTCGGAAGGCCTGGCCCTCGGTCCTGACGGCCGCACACGTTACAAAGTAGCAAGTACGCACTATTGTTTGTCTAAAACGGTTTACATGCTCTCGGGCAGGACTCCCATTGGGCCATCCCGGCGATGCGGAGGAGCCTGTATGTCTATGCCCATGGGACACCGCTCTACCCCTTATAGCCCATGCCCGCAAGCACTCCGCGCATATAGGCGAAGCTCTTGACGACACCCGGCATCGGATCGTCGCCGTGGACTTCATACTCCAGGTCGACGTCCCCCGGATAGCGCATTTCAATGAGCGCCTTGAATATCTGCGGTACCGGCATCAGACCATCGCCCACAGCGACCTGGCTCTCCTTCACGTCGCTCTTCGCGAGATCCTTCATGTGGATATCGAACAAGCGCGGGCCCGCCTTGTGGATTGCCGAAACGACGTCCGTCCCGGTGCGCATGGTGTGGCCAACGTCGATACAGCAGCCAATGCGATGGTCCATATTCTTCACCGCATCCAGCACCGTCAGCGGCGATGGCCATACTTTATCCTCGGGACCGTGGTTATGAATACCCACGCGGATGTTGTATTCCTTCACAAATTTTTCCACCCTGGGGAGTACCTCGCGCGTCGGCGCGCCAACAATCAGCGATACGCCCGCGGCCTTGGCGTACTCGAACTTCGCGCGGACATCTTCGTCGGTATCTTCTTTGAAGTAGACCGTGCCAACCGCTGTGAGGGTGAATCCCGCTGCTCTGTACTCTGCTGCCTTCGCTGCAACCTGGTCGGCAGGGGTCATGGGGAGATGAACGTCTTTCAAATTCAAATAAGGAGTTTTAAGTTGCTTCATGAAATCAATCAGGTGCGCCTGGTCGAATTCTCTGAAGGTGTAGCTGGCAATTCCCAGCCGTATTGGCGAGGAAGATACCGGTCTGGTCTCGGCGGCGAAGGCAAGGGCCGGGTTGGAAAGAAGGGCCGAGGCGCTCAGCATCGTGCCTCCACGCAATAGGTTACGGCGGGTTATGGAAAGGCTCATGCGGGCATCCTACCTCTGCAATTGCAGGCTAGTCCAGCATCATTTCTGACAAAGTCAGACGGTGGAGTTGGCTTGGATTAATTTCTGTTGCTATTCCTACGTCACACCTGCTACTGTTTCGTTCGTTCTTCAAACAATAACTTCTCCCGGCGTATCCCGCCGGGGCATCTGCCGGAGATTCCGTGACTCTCAATAAAACTTTCAAATGTCTCGCCGCCCTTCTACTCTTGAGCTCCTCGATTTTCACCCTTGGTCAGGCCGTAAATGCAAACCTACTGGGAACGGTCACGGATCAGACCAAAGCCGCGGTCCCCGGAGCGACGGTCACGATCACAGAGACCAGGAGCGGAGCCAGCAAAACATCGCAGACGAATAGTAGCGGCAACTATGACTTTGAAGCCATCCAGCCAGGAACTTACGTGATCACGGCGGCGCAGACCGGGTTTAAGCAGGCCAAGGTTGAGAATGTGGCGGTCGTTGTCAACACGACGGTTCGCATGGACATAACGCTCCTGCTTGGCTCCGCGACAGAGAGTGTCACCGTCACCTCGGCGCCGGATGTCCTGAAGACCGACCGTGCCGACGTTGGCATCGATATCTCCTCAAAGCAGACAGAGGACCTTCCCCTCGGGACCAATCGCAATTTTCAGGGATTGCTTGCTCTGGTTCCAGGCGCGACGAAGCCCCACTTTCAGCATTCGACATTTTTTAATGCTGCCTCTTCGCTCTCGACCGAAGTCAACGGCCAGTCGCGCCTTGCCAACAACACTGAGATTGAAGGCGTGGATGACAATGAACGCTCCGGCCTTCTGCAGGTTCTTATCCCGCCCAGTGAAGCAATCCAAAGCGTAAGCGTCTCAACCGGCAACTATCAGGCGGAATTCGGTCGCGTCGGCGGAGCCGTAACGGACGTCATTCTGAAATCCGGCACCAACGAATTTCATGGCGCGGCGTATGAGTTCAATCGCATCAGCGCGTTGGCTGCCGAAAGCTATTTCCAGACTGGTCCGAATCCTGTAACCACCTATAACTACTATGGCGCCAATATTGGCGGCCCGATCATTCATAACAAGCTGTTTATCTTCGGCGACTACCTGCGCGTCAGCGATCATCAGGGGCAGTTCAATACGGTGACCGTTCCTACCGAAGCCTTCCGCAACGGTGACCTCAGCGCTGGGGCGAACAAGATCTATGATCCGTCAACCGGGAATCCGGATGGAACCAATCGCACCCAGTTCAACTATCAGGGCAGGGCGAACGTGATTGACCCCGCGAGGATCAGCCCTATCGCACGGAAGATCTTGGCTTTGGTCCCGCTGCCCAATGTTCCCGGCGGAGCCTTAACGAGCAACTATACGGGAGTGACTCACTACACTCGGGATGCGAATTCGTTCGATGTAAAAGCCGATGAGAACCTTCGCGGGGAAGATCACCTGTCGTTCCGGTATAGCTGGCAGAAGGCGGACCAGAAACAACAAGGCCTGTTCGGTATTGCCGGCGGACCGGCGCGCGATAGCGCACACGGTACCCAGACCGCTTACAACACGGCTGCGAACTATACCCATGTCTTCTCGCCGGTGCTACTTACCGAAGTCCGATTGGGTTTGAATCATTACAAAAATATAGCCAATCAGAATGACTATGGGACGAACGCTTCGGAGGCGATCGGGATCCCGGGTGTGAACGTCGATCCTTCCACGAGCGGTCTTACCGGCATCGACATCTCGGGCTTCTCCAGTCCTATGGTCGGCACCGGTGCTTCCTATCCCTGGGTTCGGGGCGAGACCAACATCGACTTTGTCAACAACTGGACCAAGATTCAGGGCAACCACAGCCTCAAGTTCGGAGCGGAGGTACGACGCGTCCGCGACGATCTGCAGCAGGGACAGGTCTTCGGGCAGAGAGGCATCTTCCGATATCGTGATGGCCAGACGGCCTTGAAGGGCGGTCCAAAGACAGGTCAGGCAAACGATTTCGCCAGCTTCCTCCTCGACATTCCCAATCAGGTGGGCCGGGACGTTGGAGTTCAGGATGCCTCGTGGAGAGAGTCGCAGGTCTTCGCTTACGCGCAGGATACATGGCAGGCCACTTCCAAGCTTACGTTGACCTATGGGCTTCGTTGGGAGCTCTATGTTCCTCCGACACCGCGCCGGCGGGGCGATTACTCGAACTACGATCCCACGACGAACACGCTTGTTATCGCAGGCCTTGGAAAAAATCCAATGAACCTGGGAATGAAGACACGCTACACGTACTTTGCCCCTCGCCTTGGCGTGGCCTATCGAATGAATGACAAAACAGTTGTTCGGGCTGGCTATGGGATGAGCTATGAATCCTATCCTGACAACCTCAATACGTATGCCACCAACTATCCGCTCAAGCAAAATAACTCGTTTGACTCTTTGAGCAGCTACACCCAGGCTCAAGAACCGGATGGCACGCCAGCCTCCATGTCCGCGGGATTTCCTCCTCCCCTGCTTGCTCCTATTCCTGCGGACGGCATCATCCATAACGCGCCGCCACAGGCCTATAACGTTGTCAATTTGAATTGGAAGGCGCCTTATGTCGAATCCTGGAACGCCGCGGTGCAGCGGGCGCTCCCCTCAGGGTTCGTACTGGATATCGCCTATGTCGGCAACGTCGGTGTTGGCCAGGCGCAAAACTATAATCTTAATGCCGGTTTCGTTGCCGGCGCCGGTGCCAAGGGGCAGCCGGAGTTTGCTACCTTTGGCAGAACAGCATCAACCACTGTCTTCAAGCAAGCCGGATCGAACTATAACTCGCTTCAGGTAAAGCTGGACCATCGTTTCACCAAGGGGCTTTCCGCTACCAGCTCCTACACCTTCCAGAAGGGACTTGGTTTTACAACGGCGAGTGGATCGGGCGTAGGTGGAACCAGCTTCTACATCGACTTCTCCCGCAACTATTCGACGCTCGGCAATAACCGGACACATACCTTCGTGCAAAGCTTCATCTACGATTTTCCGTTCGGAAAAGGAAAGAAGTGGCTGAATACGGGGATCGCGAGCTGGGTCGCCGGAGGATGGCAGGTAAACGGCGTGCTTTCACTCGAAACGGGAACACCATTCACGGTGACAGCCAGCGGTGCCAGCTTGAATGCTCCAAGCAACACGCAGGTAGCAAACATTGATGGTTCCTTCCACAAGCTGAAGGGAATTGGCCCAGCCAAGGCGTGGTTCGATACCTCGGTCTTTAGTCAGCCAACGACGGCGGCATACGGAAACACCGGGCAAAACGCTTATGTTGGGCCGGGCTTCTTCAATCTCGATGCATCCGCTTTCCGGAGATTCCCCATCACTGAGCGAGTGAATCTGGAGCTTCGTGCAGAGGCTTTCAGCCTTACCAATACCCCGCAGTTTGGTAACCCAAGCGGTAGCGTCGCCAATTCGGACTTTGGTCATATCACTGGTTCAAGCGGCGGAGCGGGCGGAAATCGCGTCATGGAGCTGGCAGGCAAGATTACGTTCTAGTGCCGTATCTTCGAATGCAGGCTGCACGCTTATCCGAATCAAACGAAATGGCTCGAAACCGAGTCAGAAGAAGAGAAGGGAATTGAACATGCAAGGTTTTTCGCGACGCACTTTTCTCGCCGGAGCTGGGCTCACTGCCGCAGCCTGTGCCACTCAACCGGTCTTCGGTCTGGTGCCGAAGTCGCCTTTCAGGATCTCGGTAATCAGCGACGAGATTTCGCCGGACTTCGACCACGCCTGTTCGGTCATCTCCAAGGATTTCGGTCTGCAATGGGTCGAGATTCGCGGCATGTGGGGGAAGGGTCTGCATGATCTCTCCGATGATCAACTCGCCGATGCACAAAAAATTCTTGCCAAATACAAGCTCCGCGTCACAGACATGGCCAGCCCGCTCTTCAAGGTGGCTTGGCCGGGTGCGCCGCGGTCGAAGTTTGGTTCAAAGCATGACTTCGGGTCTAACGACAATTTTAAGCAGCAGGACGACCTTCTCACCAAATACATCGCCCTTGCTAAGCGTTTCAAGACCGATAAAATCCGCTGCTTCGACTTCTGGCGTCTGGAGGATGTAAAGCCCTATCGCGCCGCAATCGACAAAAAGCTCCAAGAAACTGCGGAGATCTGCGGCAAGCACGGTCTTCTCCTGGTGCTGGAAAATGAGATGGAGTGTAACACCGCAAGCGGACCCGAGGCGGCCGCGACGCTGGCGGCGGTGCCCTCTCGCCACTTTGGCCTTAACTGGGACCCGGGCAATGCGGTCATGCTCGGCGAACTCGATGCCTTCCCCAAGGGGTGGGACCTGCTCCCCAAAAATCGCATTCTCCATTGCCACGTCAAAAATGCCGTCAAGGGGCCAAATGGAAAGATCGCGTGGTCGCCGGTCGACAAGGGTTTCGTCGATTGGACCGCACAGTTCCGTGCCCTCAAGAACATTGGCTATCACGGCGCCGTCAGTCTCGAAACGCATTGGCACGGCGCCGCCACTCACGAAGAGTCTACTCGCATCAGTTGGGCGGGCATGAAGAAGGCGCTGCAGGATTCAGGCACTTTATAAATTGCAATCCATCTGCATTCTTCTGTGCCGCAATGGTCGTCATTGCGGCACGGTCTCTTTTCGCCGGCCCCATTTCGATATTCCCGGTCGTTTGAAACTAAGCTGCCCGATCCGTCCGTCTATGGAGATAGCAATCCTGAATTCCGATGATATAAAGGCTACACACAAATTCTTAGACCGATCATGGTGAAGGAACAGTTTGCCGGCTGATGACAGCCGCATATCTGGGCGGAAATAAATCTAACTATGCAGCACTTTATCTTTGCCGGTAAACAGACCGCTTCCAACAAAACACCCCGGCAAATTAACCGGAACCTGCTCTTCAATTTCATCCGCACGCGCCCATCCGTCTCTCGCGCCGATCTCGCACGCCTCTCCGGCCTCCAACGCAGCACCGTCTCCCTGATCGTCGAAGAGCTTATCGCCGATCACTGGATATTGGAGGGTGCCACAGGCCGTCTTCCTCGTGGCCGCCGTCCCACGCTGATTCAGCTCAACGATCAGCGCGCCGTCATCGCGCTAGACATTCACCCCGCCCAGACCACTGTCGCCGTCGCCGACCTCGGCGGCAAGATCATCGCCCAGAACATCATCGTTCTGCCCTCCGACGCAGGCAAGGCCCTCTCCGCGATCGTCTCCGGCATCCGCAAACTGATCGCCGCGCACAAGGAGAAATCCTTCGATGGCATCGGCATCTGCCTGCCCGGTCGTACCGATCTTCAGCTACAGAAACTTATCTTCGCGCCGAACCTGAACTGGCCGGTCCTCAGCATCAAGTCCCGCATCCAGCGCGCCACCGGTCTGCGTGTTGAGATGGACAATGTCGCCAATGCCTGCGCCCTCTCCGAGGTCTGGTTTGGCGACAGCGACGGCATGCACGACCTTGTGGTCGTCAATGTTTCGGAAGGAATCGGCACCGGCATCTTTGCCAACGGTCAGCTCCTCCGTGGCAACAACGGTATGGCCGGCGAGTTTGGTCACGTCCAGATCGATCCCGACGGCCCCCTCTGCGCCTGCGGCAACCACGGTTGCTGGGAGATGCTCGCCTCCAACCGCGCCGCCATTCGTTACTACAACGATCTCGCTCCTTCCGCTCCCGCCGCAAGCTTCGACCATGTGCTCAAACTGGCGCAGGGAGGCAATAAGAAAGCCGTCAGCGCGCTCGAAAAGAGTTCGCTTCAGCTAGGGCGCGGCCTCCGCATGATCGCCTCCGCGCTTGCTCCCAGAGAGATTGTGGTCGTCGGCGACATCACTGGCGTCTGGCACCGCTTCGGCCCCATCGTCGAGACAGAGTTGCGAAGGCATTCGCTGCCGAAGGCGCCCGTCCTTCGCCCCGCCTACGATGGTAATGCCGCTCGCCTTCGCAGCGCGGTTGCCCTGGTGCTGAGCGAAGGTACGGTATAGAAAAAGCAGCAAAATTTTCCAACGTGATGAAGAGGGCCGAATTATGAAGCGCCAATATATCGGGGAGCTGATTGCGGAGGCGATAGCAGTCTTCATCATTATTGCGTTCGGCGACTCTGTTGCCGGCATGTATACGCTCTATTCCCCAAGCCCGTATCAGGGCGCCTACTGGGGCGTCTGCATCGCGTGGGGACTGGCAGTCACCATCGCAATCTATGCGACAGGATCGGTCTCCGGCACGCACGCGAATCCGGCAGTCACACTGGCGCTGGCCCTCTACAGAAAATTTGCGTGGGCCAAGGTCATCCCCTATTGCATCGCCCAGGTCGTGGGAGGGGTGCTCGGAGCGTCCCTGGTTTATGTCCTCTATTCGCCGGTCATCGATCACTTCAACAACATCTCGCACCTTACCCGTGCGGCTGGCGGCGCCGCCGGGGTCTTTTTTACCCATCCCGGGCTGGCGATTACACCCATGCACGCCTTCGGCGATGAGATCATCCTCACCGCGTTTTTGATCTTCGGTATCTTTGCGATCACCGAAACTTATAACGAGATGGCCCCCGGAGCGAACTCCGGAGCACTGATGATTGGTCTGCTGGTCGCCTTAATCGGCGCATCCATGGGATATCTCGAAGCATGGGCAATCAATCCCGCGCGCGACTTTGGGCCAAGGCTCTTCTGCTTCGTCGCCGGCTGGGGCAATTCCGCCTTCCCGTCGCCAGAAAGCTACTGGTGGGTCCCGATCGTCGGCCCGCTGATCGGCGGTGTAGTCGGCGGCGGCGTCTACCAGTATTTGGTTCGGCCATATCTTCCTGCTCATGTTCGTGCATTGAGCGGAGAATCAAAATAGCTGGAGCAGAATTTCCATCTCCCTCGGAAGTTGTCATTCTTCGCCGTAGGCGGAGGGCCTGCTTTTGCACTTCGAGACACGCCAAGGATAGTTCAGCTCAAAGGCGCGAAATCCGCCGGTAGTCTAGCAAACCTACTCTTCCCGGTAGAGATACCCCTTCGCCAAATCTAAAAATTTCTGCAAATCCCTGTCCCGCCACGCCTCGCTTCTACCTAATTCTCTAGCCAGCAGACTCGCAACCACCGGAGCCGCTTCCATTGAGGCCCGTGCATCCAGAAACAATGCCCGCGTACGCCGCGCAAGCACATCCTCGACCGTCCGCGCCATCTCATATCGCGTCGCCCATACCACCTCACGCAGCCGATAAGGAAGTCGCGGATGCAGAAGCCCGTCCAGCGTAGCGTCATTCTCCGACAAGTTTTCAAGCAGCGGCAGATCCGTTCCGTACACCCGCTCCGCCTCGGGCAATGCGCCAGAGTTCTCCGTCCATCCATGCAGCTTCAGGTCCAGGGTCCGCGAAGCCGTCTTTGCAAGTCCCGCAACTCCAACGGCATGGTTGATCGTGTCCTCACCCATGCGCCGATAGGTCGTCCACTTTCCGCCCGTCACTGTCACCAGTCCAGACTCCGAGACCAGAATCGTATGGTCGCGCGACAGCTTCGACGTCTTGCCGCCACCCTTGCGTACCAGCGGCCGCAGCCCCGACCACATACTCCGAATCTCTTCATCACCCGGCTTGCGCCCGAAATAACGGGCAATGTGCTCGAGCAAAAACTTCCGCTCCGAAGCCATTGAGCGTGGCTCGACCGAAGGCTCGCCCACGGGAACATCCGTCGTGCCTACAATCGTCGCCCCATGCCATGGAATAGCAAACAATACTCGCCCATCTGCCGTCTTCGGAATCATCAACGCCACGCTGCCGGGCAAAAAAGAGTGAGGCAAAACAAAATGTGTTCCCTGGCTCACGGCGAGCAGCGATTCCGCCGCCACACCATCCATCGCGAGCACCTCTTCGGTAAATACCCCGCTCGCATTGACGACCACCTTTGCCTGCAGATCGAACCGTACATGCTCTTCGCAGTCACGCGCCTGAATCCCAACGATCTTGCCGCCCTGCTTCAGCAGCCCCACGGCCTCCACATAGTTGATCGCGGTCCCACCCAGATCCTGAAACGTCCGCAGCAGCGAGATCGCATATCGCGCATCGTCAAACTGTCCATCGTGATACAGAATGCCGCCGCGAAGGCCTGCATCGGCGATCCCCGGCAGCATCTCCGCCGTCCGCTCCCGCGAAAGCAGCTTCGACGCCCCAAGCGAAAGTCGTCCCGACATCCGCTCATACACCTTCAGCCCAAAGCCGTAGTAGGGAAGCGAGAAGTAATCGAACGCAGGCACCACGAACTGCAAATTATGGACAAGGTGCGGCGCATTCCGCAGCATATGTCCCCGCTCCCGCAGAGCATCCAGCACCAGCGTGATATTCAGTTGTTCAAGATAGCGCACGCCGCCATGCACCAGCTTGGTGCTGCGGCTCGAAGTTCCCTTGGCAAAATCGAACCGCTCCACCAGCACCGTCCGATAGCCTCGCGAAGCAGCCTCCACCGCCGCTCCCAGACCGCTGGCGCCGCCGCCGATGACCACCACGTCCCAAGGCTCGCCCTGCTCCCCAAGCCGCCGTAATATCTCAGCGCGGTCACTCAATCCTCGGTCTCCCTTTCGCTCTCTCCAGCCCAGTCCCGGGCACGATCGAGTGCCCTGTGCCAGGTGGCCTTCACCTTGCGCCGCGCCTCGTCGTCAATCTGCGGTTTGAAGACGCGATCCATCTGCCACTGCCTTGCAATCGTCTCCTTGTCCGGCCAATATCCCACGGCGAGCCCGGCAAGATACGCCGCACCCAGCACCGTCGCCTCCGCATTCTTCGGACGAACCACGTCGATCCCCAGCACATCCGCCTGAATCTGCATCAGCAGATTATTTGCCGAAGCCCCGCCATCCACCCGCAACTGTGCCAGCGGCAGGGCTGAGTCCGTCTGCATCGCTTCCAGCACATCCATCGCCTGCAACGCAATTCCTTCCAGCGCCGCCCTTGCAATATGTGCCCGCGAGGTCCCTCGCGTCATCCCCAGCAACGCTCCTCGCGCATACTGGTCCCAGTGCGGAGCGCCCAATCCCGCAAACGCCGGAACCAGCACCACGCCATTCGTGCTTGAAACCGAAGCGGCCAGGGTCTCGATCTCCGCCGAAGTGCGAATCATCTGCAACTCATCGCGCAGCCACTGTACCACGGCGCCAGCCATCAACATGCTGCCTTCGAGCGCATACTCCACCGTGTCGCCAATCTTCCACGCGATCGTCGTCAGTAGTTTATTTTTGGAGGTCATGGGCTTCGTGCCCGTATTCATCAGCATGAAGCTGCCTGTACCGAAGGTGCACTTCGCCATTCCCGGCTCGCTGCACATCTGCCCAAACAGCGCCGCCTGTTGATCCCCCGCAATTCCGGCAAGGGATATCCCGTTTAAAATCCCCTTCGTCGTGCCGCAATGACCGCTCGAAGCAACCACCTCCGGCAGCACCGACCGGGGAATATCCAGCAGCTTCAAAAGCTCCTCATCCCACTCCAGGGTATGGATATTGAACAGCATCGTCCGTGAAGCATTCGTGGCATCGGTGACGTGTCTCTCGCCCTGCGTCAGCTTCCATATCAACCAGCTATCGACCGTGCCGAACGCCAGTTTCCCGGCCATCGCCCGCTCGCGCGCACCAGGAACGTTATTCAACAGCCAGTTCAATTTACTTCCGGAGAAATAGGCATCCGGCAACAGGCCGGTCTTCGCCTGAATCATCGCGGCGTCGCCATTGTCCCGCAGCCTGTCGCAAAACTCCGCAGTGCGCCTGTCCTGCCACACAATCGCGTTATGGACAGGTTCCCCCGTCTCGCGGTCCCACAGCACCGTCGTCTCGCGCTGGTTGGTAATGCCGATGGCGGCGATATCGCGCTCTGTCAGATCAGCCGCTGCCAGCGCCTCACTCGCTACGCCGCTCTGCGAAGACCAGATCTCGGTCGGCGAATGCTCCACCCACCCCGGCCTGGGAAAGATCTGCTTGAAAGGCCGCTGCCGGAGTGACACCACATTGCCCGCGCCATCGATCACCATCGCCCGCGAACTCGTCGTCCCCTGATCGAGCGCCAGAATGTACTGCTTCCCCATGGCTTCTTACCTCAACCGGTGATGTCGTTACCGGTAACTCTCAAAGATTTTCGCAACGATTCCAACCGCTGCGGTGTTCCAGTAGAGGATTCTACCCGCAACGCACCCCAATGCAGAATAACTCTCTACCGCGAACTTTTTCTTGCAATGCTGACCGATCAAAAGGCCCCCGCCGCATCGAAACCATGCGCGACAGGGGCCATATCTTTTGCAGCAAAGCCTGCTTTACCGAGGTAGCTCCTTCGAGCCGACAATAGTGAACTGCTTCGTCACTCCATCCTCATCCGTTCCCGGCTGCGCCCCGCCAACGAACACGGAATACTCTCCAGCTTCGATGCTGCGCTTCCCGTCCGCCGCTACCGTGCTCAGGTTGCGAGGATTGATCACCACATGCACATGTTGCCGCGCATGGCCATCGAGTGGTGTCCGCACCAAGCCCACCAGTGAATGAATCGGGGCCGTGGCTGAAGCAGGAACCTTCAGATAAATCTCCGAGACCGCATCCCCCTTCACCGCGCCGGTATTCTCGACCTCGGCATCGAGGGTCAGCGGCTCACCCGCTGCCAGCTTCTCCGCCGACAGCTTCACATCGCTCCACTTGAACTTCGTGTAGCTCAGTCCATACCCAAAGCCCCAAAGCGTACTCCCCGTGAAGTAGCGGTAAGTCCGGTTCGCCATCGAGTAATCATCGAACGGTGGCAACTCCTTCGTTCCCGTATAGAACGTAATCGGCAGCCGTCCAGCCGGATTGTTATCGCCCGCCAGGGTATTGGCAATTGCCGCGCCGCCCTCTTCGCCCGGATACCATGCCTCGAGCACCGCGGCAGCATTGTCCTTGGCCCACTTCACGGCTAGCGCGCTGCCATTCATCAGCACCACGACCACAGGCTTACCCGTCGCCGCCACTGCCTCCAGCATCTCCTTCTGCACGGCCGGCAGTTCAATCTCGGTGCGGTCGCCGCCATCAAAACCTTCGACATGCACCGGCATCTCTTCGCCCTCAAGGTTCGGCGAAAGTCCGACAAACGCGACCACCACGTCAGCCTGCTTCGCCAACTTCACTGCTTCAGCGCGCTCAGCTTCGATAGGCGGCTTCCACTCGAGCGAGAGTCCCGCGTCAAACAGCGACGCATGGTGTACGTACTCAATCTTCAGGTCATGGGCACGCCCATCGCTCAGGTCCAGCACAAACGGCTGTGCCCCCCGCGACTGCGTCTTCGTTTGTGACGGTTCCTCGGTGACCTGCTTGCCGTCCAGAAACACCCGCGCGCCCTTCGCCTCCCTGCGAAAGCTGAACTCATACTTGCCCGGCACCGGGGGCGTGATCGTCCCCGTCCAGCGCACGCCAAACTCCATCGCCTTCACCTCGGGCACAGGAGCAGCGGCGTCCCAGTCGAAGTCCACCTGCCGGTCCACCCGCGTCGCCACTGGCTTCCCCGTCAGCTCGACATTGTCGAAATACTCTCCCTTCAGTCCCAACGCCGCGCTGCCCCTGGCCGGATGCAGCAAGGTCGGCGGCACCGGCACCGGCAGTTCCGAGACATAAGGCGAGCCCTGCGCGTAAAGGACCTTCGCGTGCCCGCCAAACTTCGCCTCCATCCCGTCGAGCGGCAGCACAGGATGCGATGGAATCGCGTTATAGTTCCCCTCGATCGCCGCCAGCGAAGCCGCATTCGGCCCAATCACCGCAATCGTCTTCACGCTCTTCTTCAGCGGCAGAATGCCATCGTTTTTGAGCAGCACCATCGACTTCTCCGCCACCACACGCGCCAACTCGCGATGCGCCGCCGAGTCATCCTCGGAGAAGGGTATCCGCGCATAAGCCACCTTCGACGCCGGATCGAACAACCCAAGCTCGAACCGCGCCGTAAATAATCGCTTCACCGATTTGTCGATCTCCGCCTCCGAGATCAGCCCATCATGGACCGCCTTGGTCAGGGCGGCATACTCGTCGCCGCAGCTCGTATCCGTCCCCGCCTTCACCGAGACCGCTGCCGCATGTTCCATATCCGGAGCAAATTTATGGCCCTCGAAAACATCCCCGATCGCGCCACAGTCCGAGGTCACATAGCCCTTGAACCCCCACGTCTTCCGCAGCGTGTCCGACAACAGAAACGTATTCGCGCAAGCCGGTTCGCCATCGATCGCGTTGTAGGCGCACATCACGCTTCCCGCCCTCGCCTCCTTCACCGTCGCGCGAAACGCCGGCAGATAGGTATCTTCGAGATCATGCGGCGAGACATCGATATTCGCCGTGTGCCGCGTGCTCTCCGGCCCTGAGTGGACAACGTAATGCTTCGGAGTCGCAATCGTCTTGTAGTAATGAGGGTCGTTCCCCTGCAGGCCCTCGACGAACGCTACGCCCAGCCGCGAGGTTAGAAAAGGATCTTCGCCGTATGTTTCCTGCCCTCGCCCCCAGCGCGGATCGCGAAAGATGTTGATGTTCGGCGACCAGACATCCAGCCCGAAGTAGATGTTGTGGTTGCCATGCCGCAACGCCTCCGCATTCTTCGCCCGCGCCTCGGTAGAGATCGTCGTTGCTACCTCATGCATCAGCGGGATGTCCCACGTCGCCGCCAGCCCAATCGCCTGAGGAAACACCGTCGCATAGCCCGACCGCGCGATCCCGTGCAGCCCCTCGCTCCACCAGTCATACGCAGGCACATCCAGCCGCGGAATCGCCACCGCATGGTTCTGCATCTGCGAGACCTTCTCCGCCAGCGTCATCTGGCCCACCAGGTCATCCACGCGCTTTGCCACCGGCAGCGAAGAGTCCATATACGCAGGCTTTGTCTGCGCAACTCCCGCAGGCGTCCCCAACATGACCGACACAATTGCAATCAAGCCCGTATACAGAGGCAGCATCTTTCGCGACATAGGTTCCACACCAGCTTTCAAGGGGATAAAATCCACCCTGCCAATTTAGCTGGTAAGAACAACAAATAGCAACAAAACTCCTCTAGTAAATCGTTAAAACGATATCCTGGCGCTCTCGACTCCCCACAAGGCCCGGGTGCAGGGTGCCCCATCCTTCGCGCTTTTGCGAAGGGGAGGAGAGTAAAGCTCTGTTCCAGGCAGGTTTCACTCCACGTTGGCAACGATCGAATCGAATCAACAGGCAGACCGCCGCGAAAAATAGCGCACTCCATAAACCAAAGCTCCGGCAATCAGAATGGTTCTGCATCTGCGAGACCTTCTCCGCCAGCGTCATCTGGCCCACCAGGTCATCCACGCGCTTTGCCACCGGCAGCGAAGAGTCCATATACGCAGGCTTTGTCTGCGCAACTCCCGCAGGCGTCCCCAACATGACCGACACAATTGCAATCAAGCCCGTATACAGAGGCAGCATCTTTCGCGACATAGGTTCCACACCAGCTTTCAAGGGGATAAAATCCACCCTGCCAATTTAGCTGGTAAGAACAACAAATAGCAACAAAACTCCTCTAGTAAATCGTTAAAACGATATCCTGGCGCTCTCGACTCCCCACAAGGCCCGGGTGCAGGGTGCCCCATCCTTCGCGCTTTTGCGAAGGGGAGGAGAGTAAAGCTCTGTTCCAGGCAGGTTTCACTCCACGTTGGCAACGATCGAATCGAATCAACAGGCAGACCGCCGCGAAAAATAGCGCACTCCATAAACCAAAGCTCCGGCAATCAGAATCAAACCAGCCGTCCGCATCTCCCGCGCAAAGTTAGGCCGCGAAAACAGAATGAACACAAACCCGCCCAACGCCAGCAGGACCGGCAGCGGATAGAGCGGCATCTTAAATCCACGCAGCCTCCGCTGACGACGATGCTCGGGAAGCAGCACCGCCAGCCCCTGCAGCAGAAACTGAAACAGAATCCGGATCACCACCAGCGTTGTAATCACCTCCTGCAATCGAAAGATGCAGCAGGCCATCGTCATCGCCCCCAGCGTCAGCAACGAGTGCTGCGGAATCCGGTGCTTCTCATGCACCGCTCCAAACCACGCCGGAAAGTTTCCATCCCGCGCCGCCGCAAAAGGAATCCGGGAATATCCCAGCAGCAGCGCCAGCACCGAGGCCAGCGCTGCCACCGCAATCAGCACGACGACGACCCCGGCAGCCGTATGCCCATACAGCCGCTCCATGAACACGGCCATCGTAAACATTCGCGCATGACTGTCGGTGTCGGCGGCCAGTTCCCGCCACGGCAGCACGCCCAGCACACTCACATTCATCAGCAGATAAAGCGCGCCTACAATCCCAATCGCTCCGAGCACCGCTCGCGGAATGGTCCGCTGCGGGTCGCGCACCTCTCCTGCCACAAAGCAAACGTTGTAATAACCCCAGTAGTCATAGGCCGAGATCAGCATCCCCGCACCCAGTCCTACAAAGAAAGCGCCGTTCAGATGAAACGCCCCCGCGGGAAAATCGAACGCGCGATGCGCGTCGAAGTGCAGAAACCCCGCGGCAATAATCCACAGCAGAGTCAGTACTACCACCAGCCCCAGCCAGCGCACGATGCGGTCGATCTTCACAATGCTGCGGTAAAGCACCACCACCGCAATCAGACACGCGCCCATGGCAATCAGCGTCTGCCCGCTCAGCACAATCGGGACCCCAAGCCACCGTGCCGAAAAAAAGGCATGGCCCGCATTGGGAGCAAAGAACGAGACATACTGCGAAAACCCAATACATCCCGAAGCAATCGAGAGCGGAGCGCTGAACAGCAACTGCCACGCATAAAGAAACGAGAACACCTTTCCCCACCCGCGCTCGCCATAAAGGTGTTTCAGGTACGCATACGATCCCCCGGCCTCGGGATAAGCCGTCCCCAACTCGCTCCACACTAATCCATCGCACAGCGACAGCAGCGCGCCCAGCACCCACCCCAGCATCGCCTGCGGTCCGCCCATCACGCCCACAATCAGCGGCAGCGTAATAAACGGTCCCACGCCCACCATGTCGATCACGTTCAGCCCCAGCGCCGAACTGGTCGACAGCCCGCGCTGCAACTCCAACGGTTTTGGACGAACCACTTGCTTCATCGCACTCATTTATAACTAGAAGATACAGAAGGGGCGAACCCGACCATGCTTTCGATGCTTCCGAAGAACAAAACCTTCCCCCACGCCATGCTCCGCGAGATCTTCGAGCAGCCCAACGCCATCGCCGAAACCCTCGCCGCCTACACCGAAGATAACTGCCTCCGCGAAGACACCTTCCGCACCGCCCTCCAGGCCCTCGTCGGCAAGGAGAGTCTGCTTATCTCCGCCAGCGGCTCCAGCCGCCACGCCGGGCTCGTCGGTGAGATCCTCTTCGAAGACCTCGCCGGAATCCCCGTCGACGTCGAATACGCCAGCGAATACATATACCGCTCCACCCATACCCTCAAAAACCCCTGCTTTCTCGCCATCTCACAGTCCGGCGAGACCGCCGACACCTCAGAGGCCCTCCGCGAAGCCATCGCTCGCGGAACCTCCACCATCGCCATCACCAACAAGCCAGAGTCCACCATGGCGAAGCTGGCAAGCTGTTCTCTGCCTACCATGGCCGGCATCGAGCGCGCCGTGCCCGCCACCAAGAGCTTTACTACCCAGCTCACCGTCCTCTCGCTGCTCTCCCTCTTCGCCGCCCGCATCCGTGGCCGTATGACCCGCGCCGTCGTCGAGTCTCACCTCGAAGAGATCCAGGCCGTCCCCGCCGCCATGCAGACTATTCTTCCCGAGTGGGAGCAGCAGCTCGCCGAGCTCTCCCCGAAGATCCAGTCGGCCGAATCCTTCCTCTTCCTCGGCCGTGGCGTTCACTATCCCATCGCCCGCGAAGGCGCGCTCAAGCTCAAGGAGTCCTCCTACATTCAGGCCGAGGGGTATCCCACCGGCGAGCTCAAGCACGGCCCCAACGCCCTCATCGACTCCAATACCCCCCTCGTCGTTCTCGCCACCAGCGACCCCCGCGCGCCCGACTCCCTCCTGCGTTACGAAAAAACCGTCAACCTCCTCCGCGATATGCGGAAGCAGGGAGCCGTCGTCCTCTCCATCGTCAACCAGGACGACACCCGCATCGCCGAGCTCAGCACCCACACCATCACCATCCCCCAGTGCGCCGAGTACATCGCCCCCCTCTACGAGGTCGTCCCCCTGCAACTGCTCGCCTACTTCATGGCCATAGGCCGCAATATCGATGTGGACAACCCCCGCAACCTCGTCAAAGCCGTAGTTCAGGAATAGCTGCAAGCGTGGTGTGACCAATCGCAGGTAATATTCCGAAGAGCGCAAGGCGCCCATCGGAGAAGGCATGAACACCACCGGCATTCGGTTTGTAGCAATCGTGACAGCAGGGCTTATGGCGGTCACAACCCTCCCCGCAATGGCAGCGCGTAAAGTCTGCGACGCCCGCACCTATGGAGCAAAAGCAGACGGAACGACAAAGGACACCAGAGCCATTCAGGCTGCAATTGATGACTGCGCGAATGCCGGCGGCGGTACCGTGAAGCTCTCGGGAGGGACCTTCCTCTCCGCGCCCATCGTCCTCAAAAGCCACGTCACCCTCGACATTGCCAAAGGCTCAGCGCTGCTCGGCTCGCCCGACCATGCGGACTATCCCAGGAAGACCGAGTTTCGCGGCCCCGGCTATCAATCTCTGGTCGGCGCGACCAACGCGGAAGATATCGTCATTACCGGCGGCGGCACCATCGACGGCAACGGCGCAAGCTGGTGGGTGCTGGCACGGACCCAGAAGAACGCCGGTGTCCTCGGCAGCGAAAATTCACGGCCGCGAGGCGTCGTCTTCGACCATTGCAAACACATCCGCATCGAAGGCGTCACCGTGCAGAACGCGCCTTACTGGCAGATTGTGCCCTACTACAGCGACGATGTCGTCATCCGCAATGTGCGTATTCTCGCTCCACAGCACTCCCCCAACACTGATGCCATCGACCCCTTCAGCTCCAGCAACGTCGTCATCGATCACGTCTACGCCGATGTAGGCGACGACAATGTCGCCATCAAGAGCGGCATGATTAATTCGCCAGGCCCCGATGCTCCGAGCAAGAACATTACCATCACCGACTGCGAGTTCATCCATGGCCACGGACTTTCCATCGGCAGCGAGATCGCCGGCGGCGCACAGAATATTCATGCCGAACGCATCCGCTTCAACGGCACCGATCAGGGCATCCGCATCAAGGCCAATCGCGACCGCGGCAACGACGTCAGCAACATCTCCTTCAAGGACATCACGATGGAGAACGTGAAGACCTCGATCCTCATCAGCGAGTATTACCCAAAGGCATTGCCCGAAGGCGAAGTTGCCGTCGAACCCGTCCAACGGCTGACACCGCATTTTCACAACATCACGATCGAGAACGTCAAATCAATCAACAGCGGCTGGGCAGGCGTCGTCATCGGCTTGCCGGAGGCTCCGGTAAAAGACCTCGTCATGAAGAACATCGACATTCAAGCCAAAAAGGGAATGGCGATCGCATACGCCACCGTAACCGGAGGCAACGTAAAGATCACGGCAATGGAAGGCCGGGGAATCACTGTCGCTCCCACCGCGAAAGTGACCCTCAAATAATCAGCAGAGTTCAACAGGGAAGAGCGCGGCCTGAACGTCGGCGGCGCTCTTTCCCGTAATCCGCAGCAGCTTCATGCGGCTGGACGCACCGGAAACAAGGGCGACGCGGGCTCGCGGAACTCGCAGAAGATCGGCAATGAACTCGATCAAAGCCTCATTGGCGCGCCCATCCACCGGCGGCGCAGTCAGCGAGATCTTCACCGCGCCCGCATGGATACCGGCAATGTCATTTTTCCGGGCACCGGGATGAACGCGGACGGCAAGCGTGCAACCGTCGCCGACATCCTGCGCGAAAGGGGAGAAGTCTTCGATCATGCCGGATACACCCGTTTTCCGAACAGGGCAGTTCCAACACGGACACAGGTGCTGCCCTCTTCAATCGCCACAACAAAATCGTTCGACATCCCCATCGAAAGCTGTGCCAGCGAGGGATGCTGTTTTTGCAACTCGTCCCGCAGCCGCCGCAACTCACGGAAGTAAGGCCGCGCCGTCTCGGCGTCTTCAGACCATGGAGGAACCGTCATCAAGCCGGAGACTTCTATCGACTCAAGCCCTGTCATCGCAGCCAGCAACTCCGGCAGCTCTTCCGGAGCCAGCCCGTGCTTCGATTCTTCGTGGCTCAGTTTCACCTCAACCAGTACCGGCAGCTTCTTGTTGAGCGCGGTAGCAGCACTATCGAGCCGCTGAGCAATCTTGAGCGAATCAACAGCATCCACCGCATCAAAGAGCTCGGCGGCGCGGCTGGTCTTGTTCGACTGCAACGGCCCGATGAGATGGAATTTGGCATCGCCGAGTCCAGCCAGATGCTCGGACTTCTCCTGAAACTCCTGCACGCGGTTTTCGCCAAAGAGCCGCTGCCCCGCTGCGTAGGCCTCCAGGATGACCTCTACAGGATGAACCTTGCTGACGGCCATCAGCGCAACTTCGCTCTCCGAGCGCCTGCTTCGCTGGCAGGCTTCGGTGATCTGTTCGTGCAGCCGGGCGAGATTATCGGTAATCGACATTCAGCACCTTCCGCAGTTGGGACGATTATCTGCCATGCTCTTCCAGATACTTCTCCACTTCGAGCGCGGCCATGCAGCCTGAGCCTGCGGCCGTGATGGCTTGCCGGTAACGCCGGTCCTGAATGTCGCCGCAGGCAAAGACGCCGGGCAGCGGCTCTCCGTTCAACGTCGGGAAGACATTGTTGCGGGTCAGGATGTAGCCGTCTTCGTCGAGGTCGAGCATTCCCTTGAAGGCCATGGCATTGGGGATATGGCCGATGCCGAGAAACATCGCGGAGACCGGAAGGATGGACTCTTCGCCCGAAATGAGATTCTTGAGGCGGAGCCCCTTGACGTCCTTCTCTTCGACGCCGAGGACCTCTTCCACCGTGGTACTGGAGAGGAACTTGATGCTTGGGTGCGCAATTGCGCGCTCCAGCATGATCTTTGATGCACGGAAGTTTTCGCTGCGATTGATAAGCGTGACCTTCGACGCAAACCGGGTTAGAAAGAGCGCCTCTTCCATGGCGGAGTCGCCGCCGCCGATGACGGCGATCTCCTTGCCGGAGAAGAAGAAGCCGTCGCAGGTCGCGCAGGAGCTGACGCCGTGTCCGATCAGTGCCTGCTCGGACGGCAGGTTCAGCCAGCGGGCGCTTGCGCCGGAGGCGATGATGAGCGTTCGCGTGTGAATGATCTCGTTGCCGAGGTTCAGCTCAAAAGGGTGCTTGGTTAGATCGATCGAGGCCAGATGCGCCATGCGCAGCTCGGCGCCGAAACGGACTGCCTGCTTCTTCATGTTCTCGATCAACTCGGGGCCTTGAATGCCATCAGGCCAGCCGGGGAAGTTCTCGACCAGCGTGGTGATGGACAACTGGCCGCCCGGCTCATGGCCTTCGAGGACCAGTGGCTTGAGGTTCGAGCGGGCGGCATAGATGGCGGCGGTCAGTCCGGAGCAGCCGGAACCGAGGATGACGGTATCGCGAGTATTATTTTCAGGCATAGGGGCTCTCTTAGTGTAAATGCGCGGATCGGGAAAAGGATGCAAACCGCCATTTAGTGACACAATTGAGCCTATGGCAAATCTCACCTTGGTCTACGGAATGAGGCTGCTGCCCGCAGATGAAATCACGGCAGTGGGCGATGCACCGGTCACGCTGCAGAATGGCAATGAAGCGCATGTCACCATGCATGTGCTCGAGGGCAGCAGAGAGCAGATCGAGGCTCAGCTTCGTATGAGCATCGATGCTTTCTTCGATTTCTACCCAGAGATTTAGGAGTTTTTCGAACTTCGTTCGGCTCCGGCACTTATTTCTGAACAGGTTAGGCCCAGCCTTGGTGCTGGGCCTTTTGCAGCTTCGTCTGCCGCTTTGGTTGACTTGTCTCGAAACAGGTCAGCGGAGTCATGTTACCTGCCTTCTGCCGAAAAGGAGCAGAGGAGGGGTAACGTCCAATGGCCAGGAATCTGCGGATCTTTCAGGGCTGGCTCGTATTGTTGACAGCCGCATTGCTTCTGGGGAGTGCCCGGGCGCAGACTCCCTCTTCCTCGATGCCGCAGAGCGTGGAAGACGTTCTGCACCAGATGTCGGACAAGGCAGACATCATCTTTGTGGGACAGATCGCCGCGATCCATCCTCATGAGGATGATGGCACGGGCGCCGGGTCTGTTGAGATCGATTTTAACGTGGACGAGGCCATTCGCGGCTGCGCGGGCGGAGCCTATGTCCTGCGGGAGTGGGCCGGATTATGGTCCGGCGATGCGCACCGCTACCGGGTGGGGCAGCGGCTGTTGATGATGCTGCATGCGCCCGGGGCCGGCGGCCTGAGTTCGCCGGTCGGCGGCATGGACGGGGCCATTCCGATCCGAGGCGTGGCCGGCGCTTCGCCGCTCGCGGTGTCTGCCGCAGACGCGCCGGTTCCAGTGGCCGATCTTCGCTGGCTTGGCGCAAAGGTAGCGCATCCCACGTCTTATGTACTGCAACGCGCCATCTCGCCTGCGCCGCTGAGTATGGAACAGGAGATGGCTCCTGCGGCCAACTTGATTGTCAACCCGGCCTCGTCTGAATCCGAAGGCGATACTTCGGCCCGTGCTTCGACCCCGGCGCAGCAGGCTTCGATCGAGACCATCGTCAGATTGCTGACCTCCTGGAAGAAGGCGACCGACGATGTGCGCTGATGCCGCAACCGGGCTGCGGAGAGGATTCTTATTGGTTTTCTTCTGGCTGGCCGCAGGCGTGACCGCCGTTGCGGGAGGACCGCGCTGGGTGACCGGGCCGCCGTACTTCAGCACGTCGGGCGTTCCCGTCGTCTGGTACACGAATCAACCGCTTTACTTCACCGATCCGGGCGACCTGAGCCCATACGTCAACCATGCTGCCGCGGATGCAATCGTGGCGGCGGCGGCCAACGTCTGGAATGTGCCTACCTCGAGCCTGGTGCTGGGCTATGGGGGTTCGCTCGAGGAACATGTCAGCGGAGCAGATGTCTATCCCGGCCCGAATGGCCCGGTCTTTCCGGCTGACGTGCAAAGCAGCAACTATCAGTCCGTGCAGATTGCGGTGATCTACGACAGCGACGGGTCGGTGACGGACATGCTTCTGGGCACCGGCGCGAGCGATCCCTCCGGGTGCCGCCAGAACGCGGTGACGGAGAGCGTCGACTCCATTGTTCCGGCTGGGTACATCCAACATGCGCTCCTGATCTTGAATGGCCGCTGCACCGGTCCGGCCCCGGAACAGCAGATTCAGATGCAGTACCAGTTGATGCGCGCCTTCGGACGCGTTCTTGGCCTTGGCTGGTCGCAGGTGAACGACAACGTATTTACTGGAAGCCCGCAGCCCACCTGCCAGGAGGCGCTGAACTGGCCGATCATGCATCCGATCGACATCATCTGTGGGCTCTACACTTATCAGTGTTTGCCGCAACCGTTCACGCTGCGGCCGGACGATCTTTCGGCGCTGACGATGCTCTATTTTATTGCGCAGGGCCACGCGCCTCCGGGCAAGACCGACACCCTCTATCTCGCGCATCAGATCTCAGGGACCGTAATCTTCCCTACCGGCCAGGGGATGCAGGGCGTGAATGTCGTAATACGGCGCTGGCATCAGGCTCGGGCCGACGCAGAGTCCTGGCAGACGGTCTCGGCGGTCTCGGGCGCGCTGTTCAAGGGAATGGCGGCAAATCCGGTGGTGAGCGCTCCGTCGTCCGCGGCGGCCAGCAGCGGGACTTCGAACCTTGCCTATGAGGGATTCTTTGAGGCCTTCCGGATTCCCATGCTCGACGGGACCTGGGACAGCGACATTCTAGACACGGAACCGATCAATCCTCTGTACACGGGCCAATACGCTGTCGGCCCCTATATCGCCAACCAGGTGCAACCCTCGGGAGCAAATGTCGAGTCGTTTACAGACATCATGAGGAGCTACCAGGTGCTGGGGCGGGTGGTGCTGGCCCCGGCGGCCGCGGCTTCCACTTGCAATATCGCAGCGGATGGAACCGAGTCGGCTCCTGCTGCCGTCGCCGCGCAAGGCTGGTGGACGGGAACGCTCTGCGCGTATGGGCATAACGCATGGTCCTCGCTCAACGTAAAGGCGAATCGCAGCTTTACCATCGAAGTCACTGCGCGGGATGAAAAAGGGTTTGCCACAACGGCAAAGGCCATGCCGGTAATCGGGGTATGGAATGCGACGGACGCGCTGAAGTCGCTGCCCAGTGTGGCATCAGCTTCTACTGCGTTTAATGGCTCGGTTTATGGAGCGACGACATTGACGGTGCAAGCGACGCAAGCGAGCCAGTTTCGGGTTGCGATTGCAGACCAGCGTGGAGACGGTCGCCCGGACTTCGCCTACCAGTCGCGCGTGCTGTATGCGGACAGCATTAGTCCGGCGAGTGTAAGCGCCGAGGGCGGGGCGGTCACGATTACGGGGATGGGGTTTCGTACGGGCAATGTGGTGACGGTCGATGGTGTTGCGGCCACGGTGACTAGTTGGACAGCGACTTCGATTGTGGCGACCGTCCCGTCGTCGCAAGCGCTTGGCTTCAGTGCTGCGAGTGCAGCGGATGTGACCGTCACCGATCCATCGACCCGAGGCACGACGACGATGACGGGTGCGTTGAGCTATGCCGCTCCCGAGCCCTCGCTGAATCTTGTGACGGCCCCGTCGGGCATGGTGTTTGCCGGAGATACGACGGCGGTTGCATTCGCGGTGAGATCGATGGCCGCCGACGGAGTTACTCCGATTGCCAATCAATCGGTCACCTTTACCGCGAGCGGCGGTGCCGTTCAGTTTGATGCGTGCGCGAGATCTACCTGTACGGTGACGACCGATGCAACAGGGCTGGCTTCAACGACGGTCACCGCGTTGGAAGCTGGATCGATTACAGTCTCAGCGCAGAGTTCGGTGGGAACGCAGACCGCCTCTTTTACGGTCGCGACGCGGGTGCGGTCAGTGACTCCGGTTTTGACGATGCTCTATGTCGCGGCCGGTGCGACCGTTCCCTGGACAGCGCAGGCGGAGGTAAGCGACAACTCTGCCTCTACGGCGGGAGTGCTCGTGAATTGGAACGTGACCGCGGGAGCGGTGCTCTTTTCTCCCCCGCAATCTCAGGTCAATACTGCGGGTGTAGCGGAGAGTCTGGCGACGGTTGGCCCGTTGGCCGCCGGAGGGGAGGCAATGGCGACGGCATGCGCTTGGACAAACGTCTGCGCAACGTTCGCGACAGAGGGCGTAGGCCCGGCGGACTGGCGTATCGAAATTGTCGGTGGAGCAGGGCAGTCGGTTGGATTTGATGATGCGCTCACGCCGATTGTGCTGCGAGTAACGGATACGGCGGGCGATCCGGTCGCCGGGGCTGTCGTCAAAGTTCATCAGACGCTGGATGCGTGGCAGGGGCCGTGCCCCATCGCGGACGCTGCCCGCTGCCG
>Ga0207705_10000063_pt1 | contig 145090 bp, 116 predicted proteins | sample KBSC13metaG_FD_184314 | JGI IMG/M metagenome (GOLD analysis project Ga0207705, IMG submission 184314) | Corn rhizosphere microbial communities from Kellogg Biological Station, Michigan, USA - KBS C1-3 metaG (SPAdes) (version 2) | ecosystem: Host-associated > Plants > Roots > Rhizosphere >... | reverse complement strand
GCAACGTGCTGGTGGCCTTCATGCCGTGGCGCGGCTACAACTTCGAGGACGCGATCCTCATCTCGGAGAAGCTGGTCCGCGAGGACTACTACACCTCGATCCACATCGAGGAGTTCGAGATCGAAGCCCGCGATACCAAGCTCGGGCCGGAAGAGATCACGCGCGATATTCCCAACGTCAGCGAGCACGCCCTGCGTGACCTCGACGAGTCGGGCATCATTCGCATCGGCGCGAAGATCAGCCACAACGACATCCTCGTCGGCAAGGTAACGCCCAAGGGCGAGACCCAGTTGACGCCGGAAGAGAAGTTGCTGCGCGCCATCTTCGGCGAAAAGGCCGGCGACGTTCGCGACGCCTCGCTGACGTGCCCTCCGGGTATCGAGGGCACGGTCGTCGACGTCCGCATCTTCAGCCGCAAGGGCCAGGAGAAGGACGAGCGTGCCAAGCAGATCGAGCAGGAGCAGATCGAGAAGCTCGAGCGCAACCTCGCCGATGAGATTCGTATTCTCACCGACGAGCGCCTCAAGCGTCTCGAAGCGATTCTCGGCGCGAAGGAAGTTCTCGCGGACCTGCATGACGAGCGCACCAATAAGAAGCTACTCAACAAGGGCGACATCCTCGACCGCGACACCATCGAGCTGATCTCGACCCGGAACCTCAAGCGCATTCGCTACGCTGACAAGGATCCCCGCGTTAACGAGCAGATCGACGAGATCGAAGAGATGACCTCGCGTCAGATCGATGTTCTGCGCAAGATCACCAACGAGAAGATCGGCAAGATGTCCAAGGGCGACGAGCTTTCGCCCGGCGTCATCAAGATGGTCAAGGTCTACATCGCCATGAAGCGCAAGCTGTCGGTCGGCGATAAGATGGCCGGCCGCCACGGGAACAAGGGTGTTATCGCCCGCATTCTGCCGGAAGAGGACATGCCGTACCTCCCCGACGGAACGCCGGTCGAGATCGTCCTCAACCCGCTCGGCGTGCCTTCGCGTATGAACGTCGGTCAGATCCTCGAGACCCACCTTGGATGGGCAGCGCACGAGCTCGGCAAGCAGGTCGCCGAGATCGCCGCGACGTACACCAAGGCCAGCGAGGTTCGCGAGCTGTTCAAAGCGCGCTTTGCCGGAACTGCCGCCCTCAACCAGCTTCTTGACCTCGACGACGAGCAGACCCTGCGCGTTGCCGCCGGCATGAAGCGCGGCATCTGGTTCGGCACGGCGGTCTTCGACGGCGCGCGCGAGACGGAGATCAAGGCGCTACTCAAGTCCGCTGGTCTGCCCAGCTCCGGCAAGACGCAGTTGCACGATGGCATGACGGGCGACGAGTTCGAACAGCCTGCCACCGTCGGCTACATCTATATGTTGAAGCTGTCGCACCTTGTCGACGACAAGATCCACGCTCGCTCGATCGGGCCGTACTCGCTCATCACCCAGCAACCGCTCGGTGGTAAGGCTCAGTTCGGCGGACAGCGCTTCGGTGAGATGGAGGTCTGGGCGCTCGAGGCTTATGGCGCCGCCTACATCCTGCAGGAGCTGCTCACCGCAAAGTCCGACGACGTCTTTGGCCGTACCAAGATCTACGAGGCCATCGTCAAGGGCGAAGCAGCGATCGAGCCGGGCGTGCCCGAGTCGTTCAACGTGCTCATCCGCGAGTTGCAGTCGCTTTGCCTCGATGTGGAACTCATCAAGCAGGCCGACCAGAAGAAGCATCCATTACCTGAGATCGCAGCAGCCGACTAACGCAACAAGACCCGGGGAGGTTAATGCGTACACTCCCCGGGCCGCCACCTGCAAGGTGGCAAGACAATTGAAAGACGAGCAACAGCACCAGAACTACCGGCAACGCGATGCGCCACAAGTCATCGCAAACAGATTTAGTAACCGCAGCGAGATGCTGCAACCTGCAAGCGCAGGAAATAAGGGAGACGCCCAATATGTTCCGCTCCAGCCCCTTTGAACTGACCGGTCCTATCGCCGATTTCGATGCCATCAAGATCCAACTCGCCAGCCCCGAGAAGATCCGCAGCTGGTCGCATGGCGAGGTCACCAAGCCCGAGACCATCAACTACCGCACCTTCAAGCCGGAGCGCGACGGCCTCTTCTGCGCCCGCATCTTTGGCCCCATCACCGACTGGGAGTGCCTCTGCGGCAAGTACAAGCGCATGAAGCACCGCGGCGTCATCTGCGACAAGTGCGGCGTCGAAGTCACGCTCTCGAAGGTCCGCCGCGAGCGCCTTGGCCACATCGAGTTGGCCAGCCCCTGCTCGCACGTCTGGTTCTTCAAGGGCCTGCCATCGCGTATCGGTCACCTGCTCGACATCAGCCTGCGTGAGCTTGAAGCCGTCCTCTACTTCGAGTCCTACGTCGTCGTCGATCCGGGCGACGCGCCGGTCAAGGAGCGCGAGGTCATCAAGGACGAGACCAAGTTCCGCGAACTGGATGCTCAGTATCGTCCCTCCGGCTTCAAGGCCATGATGGGCGCAGAAGCCATCAAGGAGCTGCTCAAGCGCGTCGAAATCACCGAGCTCGCCATCGAACTGCGCGAGCGCATGAAGACCGAGACCTCGCTGCAGAAGAAGCTCAAGTATTCCAAGCGCCTCAAGATCGTCGAGGCCTTCCGCAAGTCCGACAACCTGCCGCAGTGGATGATCCTCGACGTGATTCCGGTCATTCCGCCCGAGCTTCGCCCCCTGGTGCCGCTCGACGGCGGACGCTTCGCCACGTCCGACCTGAACGATCTTTATCGCCGCGTCATCAACCGCAACAACCGCCTCAAGAAGCTGATGGACCTCCATGCTCCTGAGGTCATCGTCCGTAACGAAAAGCGCATGTTGCAGGAGGCCGTCGACGCTCTGTTCGACAACGGCCGTCGTGGCCGCGTCCTGCGTGGCGCGAACAACCGTCCGCTGAAATCGCTCTCCGACACCCTCAAGGGCAAGCAGGGCCGCTTCCGCCAGAACCTTCTCGGCAAGCGCGTCGACTACTCCGGCCGTTCGGTCATCGTCGTCGGGCCGGAACTTAAATTGCACCAGTGTGGTCTTCCCAAGAAGATGGCGCTCGAGCTCTTCAAGCCCTTCATCTATCACCGTCTCGAGCAGACCGGCCATTGCACCACCATCAAGCAGGCCAAAGAGATGGTTGAGCTGCAGGATCCCATCGTCTGGGACATCCTCGAAGAGGTCATCAAGGACCACCCTGTTCTTCTGAACCGTGCTCCGACTCTCCATCGCCTCGGCATCCAGGCGTTTGAGCCGGTGCTCGTCGAAGGCAAGGCGATCAAGATCCATCCGCTCGTCTGCACCGCCTTCAACGCGGACTTCGACGGCGACCAGATGGCCGTCCACATTCCGCTCTCGCCCGAGGCCCAGATCGAAGCCAGTGTGCTGATGCTCGCTTCGCACAACATCCTCTCGCCCGCCAGCGGCCAGCCCATCACGGTGCCCACGCAGGACCTCGTCCTCGGCATCTACTACCTCACCAAGGCGAAGATCAACGCCAAGGGTGAAGGCCGCGTCTTCGCCAACATCGAAGAGGTCTTCATGGCCCTCGAAGCGAAGCAGGTCGAGACGCTTACCCCGATCCGTCTGCGCTACACCGGCCCTGTCCTCGACATGACCACAGCGTACGATGATCAGGACCTCACTCACACCGAGCCGGTCGAGTTCAACCGCCAGTTCATCTCGACCACCGTCGGCCGCGCCATCCTTAACGATGCTCTGCCGGAGGCGATGCCTTACGTCAATGGTCTGCTCAAGAAGAAGGGCATGGGGCAGCTCATCAACTACTGCTACCTGAACCTTGGCCTTGAAGTCACCGTCAAGACGCTGGACAAGATCAAGGACCTCGGCTTCAAGTACGCCACCCAGTCCGGCCTCTCCGTCGGCCTCGACGACATGGTCATCCCCGCGTCCAAGTACACGGTCGTCGGCGATGCCGAAAAGCAGGTCATCAACGTTCAGCAGCAGTATCTCGACGGTGCTATCACCAACGGTGAGCGCAACAACAAGGTCATCCAGATGTGGTCGACCGTAACCGAGCGCGTCGCTGACGACATGTTCAACAACATGAAGCAGAACGACAAAGACGGCATCATGAACCCGATCTACATCATGGCCGACTCCGGTGCTCGTGGTTCCAAACAGCAGATCCGTCAGCTTTCGGGTATGCGTGGTTTGATGGCCAAGCCCTCCGGCGAAATCATCGAAACCCCCATCACGGCAAACTTCCGCGAAGGCCTCACCGTTCTCCAGTACTTCATCTCGACCCATGGAGCGCGTAAGGGCCTCGCCGACACCGCACTCAAGACAGCGGACTCGGGTTACCTCACCCGCCGTCTCGTCGACGTTGCGCAGGATGTCATCATCTCGCACAACGACTGCGGCACGGTCGAGGGCATCTACGTCACGCCGATCATCGAAGCCGGTGAGACCATCGAGCCTCTCCGCGACCGCATCATCGGGCGTGTTTCACTTGAGAAGCTGAAGGACTTTGAGGGCAAGACCATCGTCGAAGTCAATCAGGAGATCGACGAAGACCTCGCCAGCGCAATTCAGGCTGCAGGTATTGAGAAGGTCAAGATTCGCTCCGTGCTCACCTGCGAGTCCAAGCGCGGCGTCTGCATCCTCTGCTACGGCCGTAACCTCGGCTCCGGCAAGATGGTCGAGATGGGCGAAGCCGTCGGCGTTATTGCGGCGCAGTCCATCGGCGAGCCCGGCACCCAGCTCACCATGCGTACCTTCCACATCGGCGGAACGGCCAGCCGCGTCTCTGACGCCTCGCACCTCGAGGCCAAGAACGCCGGCACCGTGCGCTTCATCAACCTGGTCACCGTCCGCGCCAAGTCGGGCGACCTGGTCGCCATGAACCGCAACGGCTCGGTCGCTATCGTCGACGATAAGGGCCGCGAAAAAGAGCGTTACGCCATCGTCTACGGCGCCAAGCTCAAGGTCGAAGAAGGCGCAAAGGTCGGCATCGGCGACAAGCTCGGTGAGTGGGACCCGTACACCTTCTCGCTGCTCACCGAGATCGCCGGAACCGTCCAGTTCAAGGACCTTCAGGAAGGCGTCACCCTCAACGAAGAAGTCGACGAAGTCACCGGCCTCAGCCGTCTGGTCGTCGCCGACTCTCCCGACGAGAAGCGTCAGCCCGCGATCATCATCAAGTCGGCGCAGGGCAACAAACGTTACCTCATGCCTTCGCGTGCTCACCTTATGGTGGCTGACGGCGACGAGCTCTTCCCCGGCGACATCCTTGCCAAGATCCCGCGCGAAACCACGCGCACCAAGGACATCACCGGCGGTCTGCCCCGCGTCGTCGAACTCTTCGAGGCCCGCAAGCCCCGCGACCCGGCAATCATCAGCAAGATCGATGGTGTCGTTCGCTTCGGCGAAGTCTCCAAGGGCCAGCGCAAGGTCTACGTCACTGCCGACAACGGTCAGGAAGAGGAGTACAGCGTTCCCCGCGGCGTCTACGTCAACGTGCAGGAAGGCGAACGCCTCCGTGCCGGTGACGCTCTCATCGACGGACCTCGCAACCCGCACGACATTCTGGAAGTCCTCGGCGAGCGTGCACTGCAGCAGTACCTCGTCAACGAAATCCAGGAAGTCTATCGCCTGCAGGGCGTGGCCATCTCCGACAAGCACATCGAAACCATCGTTCGTCAGATGCTTCGCTGGGTCAAGATCGAAGAGGTCGGCGACACCACGTTCCTCGTCGATCAGCAGACGGACCGCTTCCGCTTCAACGCCGAAAACCAGCGCGTCCTCATGGAAGGTGGCCGTCCCGCCATCGGCCGCTCGCTGCTGCTCGGCATCACCAAAGCGTCGCTCTCGACCGACAGCTTCATCTCGGCCGCCAGCTTCCAGGAGACCACCCGCGTTCTGACCGAAGCCAGCATCAACGGCTCCATCGATACGCTGCGCGGTCTCAAGGAAAACGTCATCGTAGGCCGCCTCATTCCCGCCGGTACCGGCATGGAGTACTACCGCAACGTCCAGCTCTCACCCGAGCTCGAAGAAGCGGCAGCCCAGGTCCAGGCCGAGGTACAGGAAGCCCACGACGCCGAAGAGCGCGAACTCGAGCAGATGCGCATGGAAGGCGAACAGGAAGAGATGGCCGCCGAGTAAGGCATTGCCATGCAGCAGACGCGCTACGCGCAAACCCAAAGGGCGGACTCGAAAGAGTCCGCCCTTTGCTTTACGACAATGAACGTGTCCAGTGACAATCAATTTTTCCTCTACAAATTCTTTGTTAGATATCTTTTTTCTGACCGACTACCTTAATGTGAACAAAATTGATTCCATTCCGGCCGGTGAAAGAAGCCAGGACGACCTGTATAAGGACGCGGTGGAGCAATATGGCTCTTCAATCGAAAGGCTCACAAGGGCCTACGAGGCCGACCCGGAAAGACGCCGGGACCTAAGCCAGGACATCAATCTTCAATTGTGGCGAAGCTTTCAGCGGTACGATGCCCGATGTTCCCTGCGAACGTGGGTCTACCGAGTTGCGCACAATGTAGCCGCATCACACGTGCTTCGTGAACGCAAGGTATTTTCAAACCTCGTGAGTCTGGAAGAACTTGAGATGATTCCGGGCACACAGCAGGGCCAGTTCGAAGCCGACCGTCGAAGGAATCTGGAGCAGCTATCGGCGCTGATTCAGCGGCTCAAACCACTTGATCGCCAGGTCATCGTCTCTTATCTCGAAGAGATGGATGCGACATCGATCGGAAAAATCACCGGCCTGTCGCCCAGCAACGTGGCCATGAAAATAAATCGGATCAAAACTATTCTGCGTCGGTTTCACGAAGGAGATAATCATGCAAAATAGCTCCTCAAATAACGACCCAAAAGAAATTTGGCAAAACCAACCAACGGAGATACCCATTCTGACACTAGAAGAAATCCGGCAAAGAGGACAGAAGCTACAGGCAAAGACACGCCGGGTATTGTTCGGATGGATAGCAGTAGCACTGCTCATCGTTGGCATCTCTGTCTTCGGAATAATGTGGACACACAGCCCAATCATGCGAGCGTTATTTGTTTTTAGTATCGTTTGGAGTCTGGCAGGACAATTCTTCGTAAACAGAACAAAATGGTCCTCGGCGTTGACAGAAGACGCATTGGTTGGCACTGGTCTCAAATCTTATCGGACAGAGGTTGAACGTCGGCGTTACATTTTGGCCCACTTTTTATTGTGTATCTTCGGACCATCCGTACTCGCCGTCGGCACCTTGGCTGCGCAAATCGTAAGCCTTGCAAGAGCTCAAGGAGCACTTTCTAAAACGATGCCATTTTTGACTGCGTTGGCAATTTGGCTAGTGGGCGTGTTCGTCATAAGGATGCGGGATCAACGGGAGCTCCAGGGGGAGATTAATAATTTGAGCCTCATCGAAAATTCGAACAGATGACAGATAGGTGCCGGGTGCCCCATATCTCGATTTTTAGATGGGTATTTGCGCACGCCCAGTACACGAGTTATCGAGCAAGAATCGGAACTTCCCCGCAGACCATCATCTCTGATTCTCAGCCAGGATCGCTTTTCGGCCATAATAGCTGATCAGATAGAACGCAACTCCGAAAGAGATAATGTCCTTGAAGAGAAACAGGCCGAGGTTGTTCATGTAATGGATGCCGTGGACCACGATGGTGTCATCCGGAGTCGTGATCAACATGCTGCTTGTGGTGAAGAACATGACGACCAGAATCATCCCGCCCAGAATGCCTGCTTTCGGTTTAAAGTAGCCAATGATCAGCAGGACTGCCGCTGTCCATTCCGTGAGCCCGATCATATCCCCCAGAAGGTATGGGCCAAAGGCCTTGAGCTGCAAGCTGGTCAGTGGGCTGTTACTGAGCAGCGGGAGAATGCCCTCCGCGCCGGGTGCTGTCATCTTGAATTTGCCTGCCCACAGCAACATCACGATCATTCCAATGCTGCAAACAAAGAAGGCGATATTTCGATCTGCGACAACCGCCGCGATCTTCGTTAGAACACTCTTCGCCTGCAGTCCGTTACCCGTGTTCGCCTGAGTGGCTTCATTCATAAAAGAACTCCTTCATGAGATGGTCTCATTTCATCCGTTAAGTTGAAGTCCGATTTGAAGCACTGTCAATACAGCGGGTGGCCCACCGTCAGCCTTTATCTGATTCCAACTTAGCGGCCGTTCCGTCAGCGAAGGCCAACAACTTCTGCAAATCCAGCGGACGTGTAAACATCGCCAGCTCGCCGTCCGCGCTCCTGGGCCACTCTTCACGCGGACGATCCCAATACAACTCGACTCCATTCCCATCCGGATCGCGCAAGTACAGAGCCTCGCTCACTCCATGGTCTGCCGCACCATCGAGAGGCACGCCCGCCTTCATCAGTCGCTGCAAAGCATCCCCCAGAGCAGCCTGCGTCGGATACACAATTGCCAGATGATAAAGCCCCGTAGTTCCCGGTGCTGGAGCCGACCCACCTGCGCTCTCCCACGTATTCAGTCCGATGTGGTGGTGATATCCGCCCGCCGAGATAAACGCGGCAGAGTTACCAAACCGCTGCATCAACTCAAACCCAAGCACACCGCAGTAGAACTTCAGCGCCCGTTCCAGATCGGCCACCTTGAGGTGGACATGCCCAATCCGTGCTCTCGAATCGATTGTGACTTCGCTCATAACGCTTTAGATGATTGCCGCCCTGCATGGTGTCACGCTTTGTAAAGCCAATAGATGGGGTGCCCCCCGTTTCGCGCGGTTCATCGCGAGAGTGGCCTTCGCGCGTCGGGCGAAGGCTTCTGTTGAAGGAGGTGAAGATGCGGTTTCAGGTAAAGTTTGTTCTCTTATTTGTGCAAAGATTTGCGCTGTGCGAGTTGCCTGAGGCGAAAAAGATAAATTAAGTCCTTCTTTCTACGGGGGTAAGCCGCAGAGGTTTGCGTACTGAGGTTGGCACGATACCTGCATCTATCTGGGGTGAGGCAGTTGCCCGAACGTCAATATTTTCACCCGGAGACCTATATGATCAAACATCTCGTTGCAATCACGGCTTTGGCGTTCAGCAGTTTCGCTGTTGCCCACGCCGCTTCCATCAATGGTTTTGTTAATGCGAACGGAAGTGATTCCTTCACCGGCTCCAACATTACCTTTGGCCCCGCAAGCGTTCAGGGGACGATTGGCGGCGACTTCGCCACGTACCTGACGGACGGTTCCGCCGTCAACTTTATGAGCGGTGTGCTCCCCTATACCCAGGGCGGACCGATCACCGCTCCTCCGAACACGAACATCCTGACCATTGCGGGCAATGGTGAGACCTTCACCTTCACGATGGGCTCCTACTTTGCCAGCTACGGATCTTTGCCTGGCTGCGTCGCTGGCGGCACATGCCTGAACTTCACCGGAATCGGAACCTTTACCGGAGCCGGCGCGGTGGCTTTTGATCCGACACCGGCGTCCTTCAACTTTACCTCGCAGTATGCACCTGGTTCGAGTTCCCCCGACATTACCACGTTCTCCGTGTCGGCTTCCACCAGCCCGGTTCCTGAGCCAGCTTCGCTTGCGCTCTTCGGCACTGGTCTGCTCGGAGTTGTGGGACTGGCACGCCGCAAGTTCAACGTCTAACCGTATTATTTGTCTCAGGACGGGAGCTGACACTGGCTCCCGTTTGTTTTTTAACTTCGGACATTTACCACTGCAGCAGAAGCAGTTCGGAGCAGAAGGCCGGCCCCATCGCGCCCATCATGCTGTAACAACCGGGGCTTCCCGGGCGGTTGAGCAGAAAGTCCTGCATCACCGTAAGGACCGAAGCGGACGACAGATTTCCGCGCTGGCGAAGGCTATTCCACGAAGCGGCCAGGGCGTGGGGTGGCAGATTCAGGCTGCTTTCCATAGCTTTGAGCACCTTGGGCCCTCCACTATGCATGATGAAGCTGCAGATTTGCCCCATGTTCATATCGTTATCGGCGAGGAAGTTCTCGACGGTGCTGCGAAGCTGTGAGCTGACGAGTGCAGGAACGTCGGCGGAGAGGACGATATTGAAGCCGCTGTCATCGATGTTCCATCCCATCAGGTGTTCCGTGTCGGGATAAAAAGTAGACCGGGTGTCGACGACGCGCGGGCATGGCTCCTTTACGCTGGTGGGCTTCCGAGCGAGCGCGGTCTCTTCTCCTGCCAGAACAACAGCGGCGGCGCCGTCGCCGAAGAGGCCGCAGGCGACGAGGTTGGCCATCGAGCAGTCATCCTCCTGCCAGGTAAGGGAGCAAAGTTCGACTGAAAGCAGAAGCGCGTATTGCTTGGGGAAGGCACGCACGTAATCGGTTGCACGCGAGATCCCGGCGGCTCCCGCAACGCAGCCGAGACCAAAGATCGGGGTACGTTTAATATCGCGGGGGAAGCCCATCAGGTTGACGAGACGGGCATCGATGCTGGGACAGGCGATTCCCGTCACAGAGGTGAAGAAGATGGCCGAGATATCGCATGGAGCGAGGCCGACATGATCGAGCGCCTTTTGAATAGCCTGCTGGCCAAGTTCGAGAGCTCCCTTGATCCACAGATCGTTGGTCGGGCCGAAGCCGGAGAGCGTTCCCAGAGTGTCCAGAGGGAACATGATGTGACGGAAATCGACACCACAATTGGAGTGGAGGCGGTTCATGACGCCGGATATTTCCAGTTTGCCCTGCATCCGCTCTTTGAGAGCTTCCGTGATGACTGCCTGGGGATAACGATGAGTGGGAAATGCTGTGCCTACGGATGCAATGCGCATGGATGAGCAACCTCCTTCGGGAGAGTGGGGAAATGAACACAAGGGAACATGTGGGGGTGATTTCGGCAGGAGGAAAACAAGATCTGTGGAGACGGGCTGGGGAAGAACTACATCCAGCGCACAGGAGAGGCCTTTTGAGGCTATGCGTATAACTATAAACCAATTAAAGGTTGCCTGAGGCTTCCCCCGTCAGTTGCAATTAGCTACAACCTTCCGGGAATTTCTATTTAACTATTGATAGATCAATAGATGGACCCAGGCCACCTGCCCCGGTTCTCAGAAAATTCATTTTTGCCCGCTGTTCGGTAGAGATCTGCACCACCCCACCGCGGGCACGAAACAGCGATCAGATGAATAAGGTGAAGACAGACAGCACGATTATGGCTGATTGGAGACCGCGGAGGCTGTCTTGAGCTTTTTCAGTTCTTCGAGTGCATGTTGCGAATCCTGTCTCCGATTCAACTTTTGATACTCCCGAACCAGTTCGTAGTAGCTGCTCTGTTTAATGAAGTCCGAAGGGCCGTTTTGCAGCGATCTCTCCAGCCATTGGGCGGCTTCCTCGCTTTTGCCCACCTTAGCCAGCCCCAGTCCCAGATAGAAGTAGCTCGGAGCAGGACTGGAGTGCGCGGCGATGGCCTGTCTGAGCAGAGAGACGCCCGTTTGCGGGTCTCCCCGCTCCACGTCGATCTTGCCGAGATTATAAAGAGCGATTCCATTGTGGGGATCGAGCTTTACCTCCTGCTCATAGGCCTTCATGGCGTCGTCAAAGCGGCTCAGTTTTTGATATTCATCGCCGAGAGACTCATAGAGATCGGAGTTTGCAGGCTGCTTTTCGAGGGCTTTGAGAAACTCCGCCACCGCCTTCTCGGGCTGTCTCGAAGCGGAATACGTCTCCCCCAGTGCTTTATGGACACGCCAGGAATCGGGGTCCAGGCGATAGAGAGCCTGATAGGACTCCTGCGCAATCAGGCTGTGCGCCCGGCCGCGCAGGTAAAGGATATTGGGGTCTTTTGGAGCAAGCGCTTCAGCCTGATCGAGGGGGCCGGCAGCCTTGTCCGGGGCACCCGCGCCAAGTTCGACGATGCCGAGCCAGGTTAAAGCCTCGACATTCTGAGGTTGAAGCTGTATCTCTTCCCGCAGGTCCTCACTCGCTGCATCGACCTGATGCATCTGGTACTTCGCGATCCCAAGAAACATGTGGGCGCCCGGCAGCTCCGGGTTGAGCGCAACCGCCTTTGCAAGAGACGTCTGGGCTGCCTCCGGATTGCCCTCGCGCAGTTGCACCATTCCCAGATCCAGAAAGGCATCGGCCAACTGTGGAGCGGCCACGGTTGCCTGCGTGAAATACCGCTCAGCCTCCGCGACGTTGCCCTGCTGCATTGCGCCTGCCCCGAGTTGGATCAGATGCATCGCTTGCGCCTTGTCGTGTTCCTGGCCGTGGGCGAAGATCGAATGCGCTACCACCATCAGGGAGAAGAGCAGGACAGGGAAACTGCGAGACGTTTTATTGCGAGAACGAAATATCGATGGCATTAAAGGTTCCATGACCGGGCGCATTCAACTCCCATTGAAGGTAACAAGTTTTCAGGCAGATAGAGAAAAACGGGAGGTTATCTTCGCTAAGGTTAGACGGGTTGAGTCCAAACTCAATTAAAAGGTTGACAGCGAGAGAAGCGACTGCCTAATATTCTCAATGCAGGTAATTGTAATCGGTTGCAGAGATCTGCGGCGTTTTACCTGAGGGCCGCAATTCGGACGATGACAAATGTATGCGCTTACAAAAACGCAGCGCAGTAATTTAACAGCTTCTCAGTAAGTTGGTAGCTTAACCGCAACACCTTTGGGAGGGCATGTGAGCCTAATTCATCAATTTAAACGTTTCTTTATCTGCGGCGCGGCTGCAGTGGTAGTCAGCTTTCTTTTTATCGGATTCGCAGCCGCTCAAACCAACGAAGGCCAGCTCGCAGGAAACGTCCTCGACAGCACCGATGCCCAGATTCCGAATGCGACTATCACTGCCAAGAACGAGGCCACTGGTTCCACGTACAACGTCCAATCCAGCAGCAGTGGCGGCTATCGTTTTCCGTCGATCAGCCTGGGTTCCTACACAGTGACCGCGACGGCACCCGGATTCAGTCCTTCTGCCAACACCGGCGTTGTGGTCCGGGTAGGCAGCGTTACCGCCTTCGACATCCATCTCGCCGTCGGAGCGGCCACGGACACCATCACCGTTGCGGCGAATGCATCGACCGTTGAAACGCAGTCGTCCGATGTTGGCGGCACGGTCAGCACGCGGCAGATTATCGATCTTCCCCTTGCCCTCGGCGGCGTAGGTGCGTTGCGTTCTCCGGAAGCATTCGTCTTCCTGATCCCCGGAACCGCCGGCCCCGGCACCGGAAACAGCGCGAACGGCATCTTTATCTCGAAGATTGGCGGTGGCCAGAACTTCGGCAACGAGGTGTTGCTCGATGGCGCCTCTCAAACCCGCTCTGAAAATGGTTCCTCGTTCGACGAAGAAGCTCCCTCGGTGGAGGCCATCTCAGAGTTCAAGGTGACGACGAATACGCCCACGGCTGAGTTCGGACGTACTTCGGGTGGAATTGAGAACTTCGTTACCAAGAGCGGCACCAATGACTATCACGGCACCGCGTTCGATATCTTCCGCAACGAAGCTCTCAATGCAAATACCTGGTTCAATAACGGCTTCAAGGCCTTTTATCAAAGCCAGAATAACCCGGTCGAGGCACAGTACAACCGCGGCAACGACAAGCAGAACGACTACGGCGGAAGCATGGGCGGACCGGTCGTCATCCCTCACATTTATAACGGACATGACAAGACCTTCTTCTTCTTCTCGTGGGAGCAGTACCGGCACACCCTTGGCGGCGCCATTACGAGCACCGTGCCAACGGTGGCCGAGCGCGGCGGCGATTTCAGCGACCAGCTTGGGTCTCCGAAGTTGGACAACCAGGGCAATCCCATCTTGAATCCCTGCGATGGCCAGCCGATGTATAACGGCGAAATTTTCGATCCGAATACGACGACCACCGTTGCCGGTGTGCCGTGCCGCATGCCTTTCAAAAGCCCCAGCGGGCAGCTCAACGTAATTCCGGCCGGACGGATCAACGCAGTTTCAGCAAATATCCTTGCCTACTATCCGGTCCCAACCTCGCCTGGCATCTCCAATAACTACACGCTCAACAGCTCGTCTCCTTTGACGAATACGACCTACACCCTTCGCATCGATCATTCTATCGGCGAGCACGACAAGTTCTTCGGCTCCTACAGTTCGCGTGAGAATACTCGTTACAGTCCGCAGAACTTCCAGTTGCCTGCGCCGGTGACGCCGAATGTCCAGACCCAGGATTTCATCACTCACTTCGGCCGCGGCGGCTGGGACCACATCTTCACGCCCAACCTGTTGAACCACTTGAATGTGGGCTACAACCGGTCGAATTCGATCAATGGCGCGATTGAAAACCAGCCGGCGTACGCCAGTACCCCTTATGCCAAGCAGCTTGGCATCCCGAATATTCTCAGGGGATTTCCGGTCATCAATATCTCTGGGTATATTAATTTGAGCCGCAACCAGAATGACGACAACATCGATAACGGCATTCGCCTTAACGATTCTGTAAGCTGGCAGAAGGGCCGCAACAGCTTCAAGATCGGCGCTGACTGGCGTTATCAGCAGTATTCAAACATCGCACACGATCAGGACAACGGCCACTTCAACTTCAATGGCAACCAGACCAAGGCGGCCAAGCTGAGTCCCTATCAGGATGGTACCGGCCTGGGCGGCGCGAGCTTCCTGCTGGGCCTGTTCGACTCTGCCGGTGCGAACATTGTGACTCACCAGCCCCGCTGGATCTCGACCTATACGGCTGCTTTCCTTCAGGACGACTTCAAGGCGACGAAGGACCTGGTCCTGAACATCGGCATTCGCTACAGCATCGACCAGCCCCGTAAAGAGGCGACAAACAGCACTTCAAACTTCAGCCCCACGGCCATCGATCCGCACACCGGCATGCCGGGAGCGCTGATCTTCGGAACGAACTGCGGTGGCTGCAACACACGCTGGGCTGACACTTGGTACAAGGACATTGCTCCGCGTATCGGCTTCGCGTACTCGCCTTCCAGTTGGAGCGGCAAGCTCGCAGTCCGCGGCGGCTTTGCCACCCTGTATGCGCCGCTCCAATACAATGACTTCGGTGGATCGGAGATTGCCGGATACTCGCTTCCCATCCAGCAGAACAGCGACGGCTTTACCGACTCGTACCGTATCGACAACGGGCTCAACCCCTACGTCATCGCTCCCAATCTCGATCCGGGTCTGTTCAGCAACGGAAACTCCGCGGCCCCGCAAAACTTCAGCAACTACATCAAGCCGTCGTACGGCCGTCCGGCTCAGGTCAACCAGTGGAACCTCCAGGTCCAGCAGGAGCTTGCCAAGGACCTGATTATGACCGTCGGCTATATCGGCTCTTCGGCCTCGCACCTCAGGTCCGGGATCGAAAACATCAACAATACGTCGCCTTCCACCTTCCCGCTCGGCGACATTCTCAGCCGCCCCTATTCGGAAAGTGCACCGGCCCAGGGGACCAAGCTGCCCTATGCCAGCTTCAATACCAATGCACAATACTTCCAGGCGCTTCGACCGTTCCCGCAGTATGACTATATTGCGACGGACTGCTGCCTGCAGAACGTAGGCCACTCCTCGTATGAAGCGCTGATTGCAACATTAGAGCGGCGCTTCTCTCACGGGCTTAGCCTCCAGGCGTCTTATACCTGGTCCAAGTCCATCACCAACGCCGACTCCGCCCTTCCGGGAATCACTGCCGGCGTGAACCAGGAGCAGAATCCTTCTGATCCGAAGAGCACCAAGGCGCTCTCCATTCAGGACATTCCGCACACGTTTGTAATCAGCTACATCTACGAGCTGCCGTTCGGAAAAGGGAAGCGCTTCCTCGCTTCGAATAATCCGTTCATGCGTGCCCTCGTGAGCGGCTTTCAGATTGGGGCCGTCCAGCGCTATATGTCCGGCCAGCCAACCTCCTTCGGTTGTGCGGACGGTATTCCCGGCTATCAGAACTGCATTGCGTTCTCTCGCGTTGCAGGTTCCAGCCTCGCGAGCCCGGCGCGCAAGGGACACATCGACCCGTTCCGCAAACTCAAGGCGGGATATCCCAACGTAGGTTCCGATCCGAATGTCGACAGTGAATTCAATGGCCTGACAAACACCGGAAATGCGGACTACTCTCGTTACCAGACGGCACCAGCCATTTATAGCCAGAACCAAAGCAACAACCGTCGCACTCGCGCGAATCAGGTCGGAGATTGCGCAACCTGCGATAACGGCAACTTTGAATTCGGAAATATCCCCCGTGTCACCGCTGAGATCAGAAACTATAAATATCTCAACGAAGACTTCAGCTTCCTGAAGAAGACGCCGATCACCGAAAACACGTTGCTGATCCTGAAGGTTGAACTGCTCAACGGCTTCAACCGGCATACCTTCAGTACGCCGGACACGCAGCCGTATTCCTATACCTTTGGCGTACCAACGAACACGATCAACGGCCCACGCCAGATGCAGTTGACGGCGCGCTTCCAGTTCTAACTCATCTTTACCTGTGTGATAATTCCGGCGGGAGGGCTTGTAAATGCCTTCCGCTGTTTTTTATGAAATTCCTATTCCAATTTCTTTTTGCCATCCTGTTGCTGGCCGGGAGTCCTCTCTTCGCCGCGCAGAAGGCGCCTTCTCCAGAGAGCGCGGATGCGCTTGTGGTGCAAGCTCTCCACAGTCTCCGTGCAGGAGACCGGACTGCCGCGCAGCAGCTTCTCGCCCAGGCCATCGCCATCAGTCCAAATCATCCGGCGGCGAACAATGCGCTTGGCAATGTTTACCTCTCGGAGCGACGTTATCCGGAGGCCATGGAGCGGTTCGAAACCGTGCTGGCTACCAACTTACATAATGCCGAAGCCCGCCGCGGCGAACTTTCCGCAGCCGTGGCTCTTGCATTGCAAGTTCGTGTTCAAGACCCTGAAGCCGCGCTCGCCTGTCTTCAGCACGCGCACAAGAATCTGCCCGATGACGCGACTCTGCTCACCGATCTCGGCATCCAGGCCCAGGTCATGAAGCGTCTGGATCTCGCCAATGAGTCTTTGAGTGCAGCCCTTGCGATCAAACCAGACGATCTCACCGCGCTGTATGCCTTGGCCCGCGTGGAGACGGACCAGACGCACTCGGCCTCGGCGGAGAAGCACTTTCGTGCGTACCTGGCTGCGCGTCCCGGCGACGCCACGGCACACTATGGCTTGGGTCATCTCCTCCAGATGCAACTGCGGACCGAGGAGGCGACCAGAGAGTTCAGGCGCTCAATCGAGTTGCAGCCCGTGCAGACCGAGTCTTACTACGCACTCGGCCAGATCGCGCTCGACCAGCAGCGCGACAGCGAGGCTGAACCTCTCTTCCAAAAAGTGCTGACGCGCGATCCCAACCATGGCGGAGCTCTCACCGGGATGGGCGTCCTCTCCTACCGTGCGAAGGACTACGCCAAGGCAGAGGACTATCTCGCCAGGGCAATCGCGAGCGCGCCCGACTATCAGCCGGCACACTACTACTACAGTCTTGCCCTGGCTCATACGGGGAAAAAACAAGCAGCCGAACGGGAGCTGAAGATTGCAGCAAGCCTTCAACAGAAGCAGGCGATGACGCCTGCAATCAAAAAACCATAGCATCAGCATCGAAGCTCGAGTTCGCGTTCATCTGTCTGGAAAGATCCCTCGCCGGTTTCGTCTTTGGTTCTCCTCAAGCAATATGCAAGCGTTTACAATTGGAATTTCTGTAAGGAGACCTTTCCCGTGAGCCGCATCCCCTCTTCGCTAAAAACGATTGCACACTTAGTCTTGTTTACTGGATTCACAGCGATGGGGGCCGGTACTCTCTGCGCCCAGATTACAAGCACAACACCTGTTCCCAGCGGACCGATCGAGGTGCATATCACTCGTCCGGCGAAGACCGAAGCTATTCCAACATCGGTCTTCGGCAGCTTTCTCGAGCCCATCGGCAAGTCGACTTACGGCGGTCTCTGGGCCGATGCGCTCGAAAATCCCAGCTTTGAAGATGGCCTGTGGAGCGCCGGCAACATCGCCAACATGCTGCACGAGCGCCCCGAACTGCGGCGAGCATCGCAACTGGGAATCCCCCTGCCGTGGGAGCCGCTCGACCAGGCACAGGGCGCCCGCTATCTGCCTGTCTGGGGCGATGCGGCGAACTCCACCCGCTCGCTGCTCATCATGTCGCTACCCGGCAAAGAGGTCGGCGTCCGCCAGATGGTGTACCTGCCCGTGCACCGCGAACTCATCTATACCGGGAGCGTCTGGCTGAAGCATGTAGAAGGACCGGCCAGTGTCACCGTCTCCCTGCGCACGCATGATCGCAAGGAGAACGTTCTCGCCACGCAGACCCTCAACGCAACCGCGGCCGCATGGACGAAGTACACCTTCAAACTCGCACTCAAGCCGGGACAGGTCGCTCCGCTCGATCCGGTGGACTTCGTTATTGCTCTCAATAACGATGCACGCGTCGAAGTCGACCAGGCCTCCCTCATGCCTGCCGACAACATCGACGGCATGGACCCCGATGTCATTGCGATGGCCCGCGATCTGCATTCGCCTTTGGTCCGGTTCGGCGGCAACTTCACCTCGGCCTACGATTGGAAAGACGGCATCGGCCCGCGCGACAAGCGTGTCAGCAAGCTGAACGTCTCCTGGGGCATCCCCGAGTACAACACCTTTGGCACCGACGAGTTTCTTGAGTTCTGCAAACTCATTCACGCTCAACCGCAGGTCGCGCTGAACCTCGGCACCGGCACACCGCAAGACGCTGCGGCGTGGGTACGGTATATCGATCAACACTGGGGCAATCACAAAGGCGGCCTGCTGTGGGAGTTGGGTAATGAGTTGTGGGGCGACTTTCAAGTTGGCTATCCCAGCCTCGAGCGTGTAGCCCAGAAGACCCTCGCCACCAGTCAGGCCGTGCGCAAAGTCGATCCCAACGCCCGCCTGATCGCCACCGGCGCGGATGAAGATCACTTTCACGACTGGAACGCCGCGCAGTTGAGCAACCCGCAGGGAACGTTCGATTATCTCTCTACTCACTTCGTCGTCAACGATAGCGTGCAGATGCCCGACTCCACGCCGCAATTCCGCACCATGGCGAGTCTCGCTCTGCCCATCGGTCTCGGAAAGCAGATGCGCGCCATCCATGAACAGATTCAGCAGAGCCCCCATCGCGACCATGTGAAGACCGCCTTTACGGAATGGTTGATGATCTCCGGTTCACACACCGGACTGCACTTCACCAACATGGGCGGAGCGCTCTTCGCGGGCGGCTTCCTGAACATGATTATCCGTAACGCGGACATCGTCCCCATCTCCGACATGACCGGCATCATGGAGTTCGGCGGCATCTGGAGCAAGCATGGCCAGGTCTACGGTGCGCCCGCCTACTGGGTCCTCCGTGAGTACGCGAACGCCCAGCCGCGCACGCTGCTGACCGTGCAATCGAACTCGCCAATGTATTCCGTGAAGCAGGGCGTCAAGCGCCTGCCCGAGATCGCAGACGTTCCTTATCTCGACGTCGTCGCAGCGGAGTCCGCAGGCGGAAAGTCGCTCGTCCTTCTGTGTGTCAACCGGCATCTCACGCAATCGCTGACGGCCGACTTCGATTTGGCCAGCCTGGGCGTCAAGGGAACGAGCGCAAAGGTGACAACGCTTGCTGCAGACAGCATCCTCGCCGAAAACGACCCGGCAAATCCGAACAAGGTGAAGCCCGTTACCCACACCGAAGCGGTCCACGGAATCTTCATCCACAAGTTTCCCAATGCCAGCGTGACCGTTATCGAGATTCCGATGCAGTAGCTTCGGAACCGTTCGCTGTTCCGCCCGGGGGATCGGAGCGTGGTGGTTGACAGTGGTAAGGCCATTCAACTAAAACGATTTATCCCCTGAATCGCAATGGAAGGCCCAATCAAAACCATGCAATCCCTGTCGACCGCCTCGCTCACACGCAAGACCCTCCCCCTCTGGTGCACTGTCCTCGGCCTTCTGGCTCTTGTTGGAGCGAGTGCGCAGGCGCAGACGCAGAAGGTAGTCCTGAGCCGCGGCGACGCAACGGTGATGCTGGAGCCGTATGCGCCCAACATCCTCCGCGTCACTCTCAGCCTGAACAAGGCCGATGCGATCAGCGCTCCCGGCTATGGCATCACGGCCAGCCCCTCGTCTGCAGGTTGGTCGGAGGAGAGCAACAAGAGCGGCGATGTCTTTAAATCCGATCGCATGGTGGTCACGGTCAATCCCAGCGGGCACTGGACGCCGACCGGCACGGCGGCGGACATAGCCAAATTCTTCAATGGCTCAACTCCGGGTGTCGGCATCTCGTTCAAGACGCCGGACGGCAAACCGATTTTAAGTATGCAGGGCTGGCAGATGTCGGTGCCGAACCACAAGGACGGCAATGCGGATATTTTGTATGATCACCGCCCAACCGACCCGCCGTTTTTTCAGGTGGGCGTCTCGTTTCATTCTCCGAAAGACGAGCATTACTACGGCCTGGGCCAGAACCAGGAAGGCTATATGGACCGCCGCGGTCACGTCGTTCGCTGCGCCCACGATTACAACGCGCCCGCGGGGCAAAGCGTATGTGTTCCTTTTATAGTTACAAATTATGGATACGGCCTGATGTGGGACAATCCCTCGCGCACGACCGTTGCCTTTGGCTTCAACGATCAGACGCGATGGACGTCCGACGTGGGGCAGAGGGTTTCGTTTTTTGTGATTGCGGGAAAGACCTACGACGAGATCTATGAGGGCTACAGGCTGCTGACAGGCTCGACGCCGATGCTGCCGAAGTCGGCGTACGGCTATATCCAGTGCAAGCAGCGGTATTCGTCGCAGAAAGAAGTGCTCGATGTTGCGAAGGGTTATCGCGACCGGCATCTACCCGCAGACGTGATGGTGATCGACTGGTTCTACTACACGAAGATGGGCCAGATGGACATGGACCCGGCGAAGTGGCCCGATCCGGCGGCGATGAACCGCGAGCTTCATGCGATGGGCTTTCACAGCATGATCAGCGTGTGGCCTCGGTTCGTGCCGGGATCGCGCTTCTATGACATGATCCTGAAAAAAGGTTGGTTCGAGCATCTCGCGGATGGAACGCCAACCAATGGTCTTCCTTATGATCGTGCCGGGTCGGACATCGATACGACCAACCCGGATGCGGCGAAGTGGTATTGGGACACGGTGCGCGACAACTTTGTGAGCAAGGGCTTCGATGCCTTCTGGGCGGATGAGACGGAGCCGGACCTGCCGCCGAATGGAAGCTACTTTCATGTAGGGCCCGGAACGCAGTTCTTCAACGTCTATCCGCTGTTTCATACGGCGGCGTTTTACAACGGCTTTCGCCGCGATCTGAAGACGCGCGCGCTGATCCTTTCGCGCGATGCTTATCTGGGAGCGCAGCATAATGGCGCGATCTTCTGGTCGTCGGATATTGCTCCCAACTGGGACACGCTGAAGCGGCAGGTGCCTACGGGAATTAATTTTGTCGCGTCGGGGATGCCTTACTGGAGCACCGACATTGGCGGCTGGCAGTATCTGCCTGCGTATCATAAGCCGGAGCATCCGCCGCTGCTCGATCCTTCGGATGCGCGGGACAACGTGGGCCACTATGACGACTATCCCGAGCTTTATACGCGATGGTTTGAGTATGGCGCGTTTCAGCCGAACTTCCGCAGCCATGGCAGCCGCAACCACAACGAGGTCTGGTCCTATGGCAAGGAGGCGGAGCCTATTCTCGAAAAATATCTGCGGCTGCGTTATGAGTTGATGCCCTATATCTACTCGCTGGGCTATAAGACGCATGAGACCGGCGCGCCCTTTATGCGCGGGTTGTTCATGGACTTTCCCAGCGACGAAAAGGTAGCTAACATTGGCGACGAGTATATGTTCGGCCCGGCGTTTCTAGTCGCGCCGGTGACGGAGCAGGGAGCGACGAGCCGCTCCGTCTATCTGCCTGCGGGAACGGACTGGTATAACTTCTGGACCAACGAGCGGCTGCACGGCGGACAGCGAATCACCGTTTCCGCACCGATCGATACGCTTCCGTTGTTCGTTCGCGCCGGATCGATTGTGCCTTTGGGCGAAGCGGTCGAAAGCACCAACGAGGTGCAGAAGATCGCGAAGGTCCGCATCTATCCGGGGGGCGATGGCGACTTTCAGCTCTACAGCGACGATGGCACGACCTACGACTACGAGAAGGGCAAGGATGAGATCACGCATCTGCACTGGTCGAATGCAGAGGGTAAGCTGAGCGAGACAGGCGCGAAGGCATGGACGAAGCCGAACTCGGAGATCGTGGACGTGATCGGGAAGTAGCTGAGGCGTGCGAACTGATACGCTTCTTACAGCTTTCCAGGGGCGTGGCTGTGAAGTTGTCTGGTTCTTCAGTACGACCGCGAGTGTATGGCTGGGCACTGGTCCTGTTCGCGCTCTCCGCGAGGACCGTGTTCGCCGGGCCACCGTTTCAGACGGATGATCCTGATCCGGTGGCCTACCGGCATTTTGAAGCGTACGTCTTTGAACTGTCGGATGGAACGGTTCCGGGCGGGACGACGCTCGAGGTTCCCAGCTTTGAGATGAACTGGGGCGTTGTGCCGAATGTTCAATTGCACCTGGTGGTTCCGGTGGGGGCAAATTTTGCGCCCGATGGCGGCCCAGTGCATTACGGTGTCGGCGATACGGAACTCGGAGCGAAGGTCCGGTTTGTGAAGGAGACGAAGCGGCTGCCCGAGGTGGGGATATTTCCGTTTGTCGAGCTACCCAGTGGAAGCCCCGCGAATGGATTAGGCGTGGGGACCACATGGTATCGTCTGCCGCTTTGGATACAGAAGAGCTGGGGACCATGGACGAGCTATGGCGGCGGCGGAGAAGCGGTCGTTCCTCAATCCGGATATAAAAACTATCCCTTTGCCGGGTGGCTGGTCCAGCGGCAGATGAACAAGAAGCTGATGCTTGGTATTGAACTGTTTGGGCACGGCGCGTTAGGAGAAGCTGCCAGCAGCTCCCGGTCTTCGACCTTGGCGGATCTTGGGGGATCGTATGAATTCAAGCCTGGGTTTGATCTGTTATTTGCGGCGGGGCGCAGTGTTGTGGGACAACCGGAGACGTATAGCTATCTGTCGCTTTACTGGACGTGGGGACCGAAAGGGAAGGGCGGAGGTGACGATGCGGATGGAAAGTCCGGGTTGATGCCGATGTTGATGAAGATGCATCTTCGTGAGAAGAACTAGGGATGTTTCTCGCCGCTCTGCATGAGTACCTTCGAACAGCAGGTCCCTCGCTCGATTCCGTCGAAGAGCTATATCGCCCAGGTTGTCATCCTTCGCCATAGGCGGAGGATCTGCTTTTGCACTTTCAGAAGACACATGCTTCTTTGGTCCCGCTTTAGCGTTCGGGGTGGGTGATCTCTTTGGCGTAGATCTGGTAGGTGGCCTGAGGCGGTTCGGAACCCTGGTGAAGCGCGCGGACTCGCTCGCGGATCTGCTCGTCGGCGGCAGTGACGCGCTCGCGCGAGCGAAGATAGTCGAGCCATGACTCCATGACAAAGGTCTCGTTGAGGTGCTCAGGGTTGGTGGCGTCGCGGTAGATGCCCCAGCGGATGGCGCCGTCGCGGAGACGGACGCCGCGCAACTGGTGGATGGCCTGGGTGAATTCGGCGTAGTCTTCGGCGGGAACGATGTAGTCGACGGAGATGCGGACAGGGCCGCCAAAGTTGAGGTCGTCGGAGGAGGATTCGGAGTCGAGATTGGGAAAGGGAATGGGCTGGGGCGCGGGACGCTTCCACTGGTAGGGAGTGTGGTCGGGCACGGGGCCTTGCAGGATGTGGAAGCGGCGGGTGATGGGAAAGCTCAGCGCAAGTCCGCAGGCGGCGGTGGTGAGCGAGGTCGTGGTGGAGAAGTGGGAGGCGAGAACTCCCCAGAGAACGGAGCCGAGCGCGAGTCCTCCCTGAAAGGTCATGAGGTAAGCGCCGAGAGCGCGGGCCTGCACCCACGGTGGGACGGCGAGTTGGATGGAGGTGTTGAGGCTGGACATGGTGCTGGTCCACGCGAAGCCGGAGAGGATGAGGCTGGGGATGATGACCGAGGGAAGGTGGACAAAGGCGAGGATGAGCAGGCTGGCTACGATGCATGTGGTAGAGATGGCGATGATGCGATCGGCTGAAAAGCGGCGGCGAATGCGGGGAAGCGAGGTAGCCGCGCCCAGCGCTCCCAGGCCGAGCGAACCGTTGAGGATGCCGTAGCCGAGCGCTCCCTGGTGCAGGTCGCGGAGAGCGACGACGGCGAGCAGCGACCAGATGGCCGAGACGAAGAAGGTGAAGGTGAAGGCGCGGATGAGCGAGGCGCGGACATCGGGCGCGTAGCGAATGTAGCGGAGGCCGGAGCGGATGGAACCGGCGATGCGCTCCGAGGGGAGGACGGACTTGAAGAGCGGCGTGCGCTTCCAGTTGACCAGCACCCAGATCACGGCGGCGTAGGAGACGGCGTTGAGCAGAAAGACCGATCCGGCGCCGGTATAGATGCGCTGGAAGGCGGCGACCATCAATCCGCCGAGCGCGGGGCCGAGGGCGCGGGCAAGGTTGTTGCTGGCGGCGTTGAGGGCGACGGTGTCAGGGATGAGGTTGCGGGGGACGAGCTCGGGAATGATGGCCTGCCATGCCGGGTTGTTCATGGCGGACCCGATGTTGAGCATGAAGGTGAGACCGAGCAGCGTCCACGGGGAGACGTAGCCGAGGAAGGTGAGGATGGCGAGGACGCCAACCGAGCTGAGCATCCATGCCTGCCAGAAGATAAGGAGCTTGCGGCGGTCGAAGATGTCGGCGGTGGCTCCGGCGAGCAGGCCGAAGAGCAGGACAGGGAGGCTGGCCGCAGTCTGCATCAGGGCGATGAGCAGGGGAGAGGCGGTCAGCGAGGTCATAAACCAGGTGCCCGCCGTGTCCTGCATCCATGTGCCGATCGAGGAGATGGTGCTGGCGATCCAGCGGTCGCGGAAGAGCGCGATGCGCAGCGGCGCGAAACCGCTGGGGCTTTGCGAGGCAGGGGTCGCCGGGCCGGTATTGGGGGCTTCAAAAGGCATGAGGCGCTTGGGCTAGTTTACGGGTTCGGGGTCGGGAGTTCTTTGAAGGCTGTTGCCATCACAAAAAATATGTCATCTCAACCGAAGGCAGCGTTTTTGTCGCCGCAGTGGAGAGATGACGTGCTTTATTAGTTGGATCATGAATATAGTAAAGGGATCGAATAGTTTAGGAGCTAAATAGTTTAGTGGCTAAACTAAAAAAGGCCTCTCCGATCATGTCGGAGAGGCCTTTCATTGGTTCGGTTCAAAAGAGTAGCTTTAGCCCGAACTGGATCTGGCGCGAACTGGTTGCCGTGGACGTAATGACCCCGGCGGTGGGGCTGGCGACGACGGGAGCTGTCTGGTTAGCTGTTGTTCCTTGCGATGGGCCGGAGGAGAAGACGACTGGGTTGGGCGTGGCGAAGTTGGTGTGGTTGAGGATGTTGAAGAACTCGGCGCGGAACTGGGCGTGGAGCCGTTCGCCAATCTGGGTTGATTTATGCAGCGAGAGATCGAGGTTGGTGAGATTGGGGCCGACTAGGGTGTCGCGGCCAAGGTTGCCGAAGGTCCCGAAGGCGGGCGCGCTGAAGGCGTCGGCGTTGAAGAACTGAGTCGGCGTGTGCGGGTAGAGGTTGCCATGGAAGTTGGGGTTGATATTGGGGCGGACGGGGTTGCGGCTGTCTCCGCTGCCGGTGGGGTTGTAGCCGAGTTGCGGCGAGAAGGGGAAGCCGGACTGGATGGCCGCGATGGCGCTGAGGGTCCAGCCGCTGACGGCGCGGTCTGCAAAGCCGCTGAGGTTTGCGCCGATGCGGTGGTTGGCTCCGAAGGGAAGATCGTAGGTGCCGTTGATGGAGGCGAGGTGGCGGATGTCGCTGGCGGACGGGCCGTAGTCATAACCGGGGTTGGCGGGATACATGGTGTAGGCCGGGGTGTTGGCGCTGACGCTGGTGTTCCATGCGGAGCCGTTATCGAGATTCTTCGACCAGGTGTAATTGCCGCGGAGCTGGAAGCCGTTGGCGAAGCTGCGGTGCAGGTCGAGCTCAAGGGCGTGGTAGTTACTGATGCCCTCGGAGACCCATGACGTGGTGTTGGCAACGAGAGGGTTGGCCTTCACCGTTGTCGGATAGTAGACGGCTCCGTTGACGGTGGTGGTTGCCGGCTCGTTGAGGTCTTGAGAGAGGATCTGGTGGTAGCCGTGCGAACCGACGTAGCTGACGGTGAGCGAGGTGTTGGGCGCCAACTGCTGCTCGACGCGGAGGTCCCAGCTCAGGACGGTAGGCGTGTCGATGTCGGGCTGAACACTGGAGGGCGAGACGAGCGAGCTGGCCGAGGGTTTGGTGTCCGCCGTGATATTGAGGCTGGAGACGGGCACGTTTGAGAGCGAGAGCGTGGTGTTGTAGGGGGCGGACTGGTCGAGACGGTAGTCGAGGTTGTCGAGCAGCGAGCGGTGCACGCCGAAGCCTGCGCGGAGGGAGGTCTTGCCGTTGCCGCGGACATCCCATGCGAGACCGACGCGGGGTTCGGGGAGGAACTTTGCGCGGTTAGTGCTGAGGGCTGCGTTCCCTACGGTTGGATTGGTGTTGATGACGGCTGTTCCACCAGGGCCTTCGGGGGTGAAGGCGTAGTTGGAGGCGCGGCCTTGAACCTCGTTGAAGCCGTTGGTGGACTCGAAGCGGAAGCCTGCGCGGACTTCGAGGCGCGGGGTGAAGTGGATGGTGTCTTCGATGTATCCTGCGCCCAAGATGGAGCGCCAGCCGAGTTCGGTGGGCGCGGGGACTACGGTAAAGGTCTTGACGGTGCCTTGCAGGAAGGTGGCGAGCGAGGCGAAGGAGGCTTGGCCGTACTGGTTCTGGGCGAGGTTGTCATTCGACTGTAGGCGCTGAATCCAGCCGCCGGCCTCGATCTGGTGGCGGCCGTGGCTCCAGAAGATGTGGTCGTCGAAGGTGAAGAGGTTGCGGGTGGTGGCGTTGTCGGAGCCTACGTTGCCGCCTGCTCCGGTGATCTGCGATGAGCCGTTGCTGGCGGTCGAGCCTGCGATGACGATGGCCCCGATGGGCTTGCCTGCGACCCAGCCGGGAACATTTACTGGCGTTGCTCCGATGAAGAAGAAAGAGGCGCGCGAGAAGCCGACGCGGGCCGTGTTGAGCAGTTGCGCGGAGAAGACGTGCTGCTCCTGAGCGCTGAGGACCTGTTCGCGGAGGCTCTCATCGATGAGCGAGAGCGGATTTTGGGTAGGTGTGTTGGCGGTGGAGTCGTCGATGGTGTAGACGCTGAAGAAGAGATCTTTGGGGCTGATGTTGTAGTCGAAGCGGGTAGTGCCGAAGTCTTCGCGGATGTGCTGCATGGGGTTGGAGTAGGCGATGGCGATGCCTTTACCCAGCTCGGGGCCGTTGGCGACCGGCCAGAGCGCGAGCAGCGGTTGCACACTGGGCACGGCGGCGGCGCGGCTGGCATTGTCGGGAACGAGGGTGACGTCGGAGAGGCCGAGGTTCTGGCGGTAGCCCTCGTAGTTGGCGAAGAGCAGTAGCTTGTCCTTTTTGAGGGGGCCGCCGAGCGAGCCGCCGAAGTTGTTGCGCTGGAACTCGGGGATGGTGGCCTGGTCGAAGTAGTTGCGGGCGTCGAGCGCGGAGTTGCGAAGGAACTCGTAGGCGGAGCCGTGGAGTTTATTTGTGCCTGACGCGGTTACGATTGAAATCTGCGCGCCCTGACGCTTGCCGTAGCTGGCCGAGTAAGTGTCGCTGACGACATTGAACTCGCGGACGGCGTCGACGCCGAGGAGCTGGCCGCTGGTACCGCCGGGGGTGACGTTGATGAGCGATGCGCCGGTGTACTCGATGCCGTTGAGGAGGAAGAGATTGTCCTGCGGGCGGCGGCCGGAGATGGCGAACATGTTGCCGACCGAGGAGTTCGACGTGCCGATGCTGCCGGAGCGCTGGCCGGTGTAGTTGACGACGCCGGGGTTGAGGGTGATGAGCTGGTCGTAGCTGCGGCCGTTGAGGGGGAGCTGTTTGATCTGGCGCTCGTCGACGAGGCCGGAGGTCTGCTGCGTCGAGGTGTTGACGACCGAGGGGGTCTCCTGCACGGTGACCTGCTGCGCTACGGAGTCGAGCGAGAGGGTGAGGTCGATCTGCTTGCTCTGGCCGACGGTCAGCGTGATCTCGGAGCGATGGCTCGGACTGAAGCCGGGAAGCTGCGCGGTGATGGTGTAGGTGCCTACGGGGATGGAGGGCGCGGAGTAGCGGCCGTCGGATGCGGTGGTGAGATTGCGCTCATTGCCGGTCTCGTCGTTGTGGACGAGGACTTTGGCGTTGGCGAGGGCCGCGCCGGTGGTGTCGGTGACGGTGCCGGAGAGGGTTCCGCCGACGATCTGCGCGTGGGCGGCGACGGTGAGGAAAAACGCCAGTATTGTGGCGGCGAGTGGGAGTTTTTTAGTGATGAAGTGGTTCATGGGGTCTCCAAATAGGTATAGGCGGGGGCACTCCTCGCCGGTTGGTGCGGGTGCGAGGGTGCGCGTTCTTCTTGATGTTTTTCAGGGGAGCTGGTTCTTGCTCAGGCGCAACAACAACAGCTTTGGGGCATGGTGCTGGGGAGAGCGATTCGTGCTTGCGCACGAATACCCATGTCCCAAAGGCGGGACATGGGGTACCCGGCGTTTGCGGTGCGCAGGTTGGTTGTCATTGGATCGCTCCGAAGTGGTAGCTTCCGTAGACCAGACCGAGGGTTACGAGTGCAATGAAGATTTCGCCAAGGATACCGACAACCAAAGGTTGCCAGCCCTGACCCACGAGATCTCTCAGGTTGGTGCGAAGCCCAACACCGGCAAAGGCGGGAAGGAAGGCCCAGCGGGAGAGGTTGGAGAGGCTGGTGAGCTGGCCGTGGGTGAAGAATCCTATGGTAGCGAGTACCGAGATGGCGATGAAGCCGAGGACGAATTTGGGAAACTTCTGCCAGAGGAAGAGTGCCTTGTTTTCGACAGTGGCGGCTTGTCCCTTGGAGGCCCAATAGACCGCATAGCCAAGGACGACGAATCCGAGGAAGGATGAACGCGCTGTTTTGGAGAGCACGGCGAAGCGTCCGGCGGCGTCGCCGTAGATGGCACCGGTGACGGTGGCTTCGGCAGTGTTATCGACGGCGAGACCAGCCCAGATGCCGTAGGACTGCTGGCTCATGTGGAGCGCGTGGCCGATGGCGGGGAAGGTGAACAGAGCGATGGCGCCGAGGGTGAGGATGGCGGCCATCGCGGTGGAGGTGTCCTCTTCGCTGGAGTCGATGGCCCCTTGCGTGGCCATGATCGCGGTGACGCCGCAGACGCTGCTGCCGATGGAGAGCAGGCTGGTGAGCTTGGGCGGCAGCTTGAAGATGCGTCCGAGCAGCGTCATGACGGTGAGCGAGAGAACGAGCTCGATAGCGACGAGAACGAGGGTCATGCCGCCGATGTGGAAGAGATCCTGCATCAGGAAGCGGGCGCCGATGAGGACAATACCGAGCTTGAGCCAGAGCTCGTAGGTGGCGACCCCGGGCTGGAAGATGCGGGCGACGCCGAAGGTGTTGCTGATGACGAGGCCGAGGATGATGGCCCAGAGAACGTACTCGATGTGCGGAAGAGGCCATGCGGGATGCTGGGTATGGAGTACGGCGATGACGTGTTCGAAGAGTTTGCCCAGAAGACCAACGCCGAAGAGCAACGCCATGCCGGGGACCGTTTTGAGGAAACGAGAGGCAAGGGAAGGGGCCGGACTGGCAGTCGGGTTGGGTAGAGTGTGGGCGGACATTTTTTAGGGCTTAGGGACTAGGGCAAAGTAGCAGTTGGTGTAGAGTCTGGCCGCGACTTTTGTTTGTCATTCCCGAAGGGAATCTGCAGTTGCCTTCCTCCTCGTCAACAGAATCCGCTCTAGAAGGGAATGGAGGGAAGGATATTGAAGCGGATCAGAGCTGCGAGTGCCAGGGCAATGGTTACGGCGATCAGATCGACATTGATAGAGAGTCGGCTTGCAGCATGTGGTCTGGTCGGTGCCTGGTCTTGAGGGATTGCCATGGTATTACCTCCTGCATTGGTTCGGAAAAAGAAAAACCCACGTATCGCGGTTTACGCTGATACGTGGGTTCCTGAAGTGTCTAAGCCGAGATTTTTACGATTCGCTTAGGTTGGGGAAGATCCGACGCAGCAGCAGCCATTGCCCATACAACAGAGGCAACAGGTACAAGCCGCGATGTGCATCAATCCCATGAAGTGAGGATAGAGGATTTTGTGGGGTGCGTCAAGTTGGCGTGAAGAAAATATTAGGCTTATGCGGCCATTAAAGAGGAAACCCACGCAGCGCGGTGGGGGCTGTTGCGTGGGTATTCCGGTAAAGCAACGAAGTGGGTGGACTTCGTTATGACTGACTCGACCCGAAGGGAGTCTTGCCACTCTCTTAAAGTAAAGCGAAAGAGAGGTGGAGTCAAGGGAGATTTGGCGCAGGTGGAAATAATTGATTTTATGGGAGATGATTGTCGCTCCAAAATTTTGGGGCAGCTTTTTAGAGGCGGCAGATGAGGAGTTCCCGCTCGTAGATCATCTCCGGGGGGAGATGGTCGTGGACGAGGAGGAAAAGCTCTTCGTGGTCCATGACTTCGTGCCTCCATTGGGTGCGGTCGACCTTTTGCAGCTCGTCGAAGGTCTCGCGGGGGAAGTCGAGGCCCTTCCAGTGGATGTCGTCATAGTGCGGCGTCCAGCCGATGGGGGTTTCCTTGCCGAGGGCTCGTCCATGGACGCGGTCGACGATCCATTTCAGGACGCGCATGTTTTCGCTATAGCCCGGCCAGAGAAACTCGCCGTCGGCATCCTTGCGGAACCAGTTGACGTGGAAGACGCGCGGGGTAGCGGAGAGGTTGCGCTGCATGCGCAGCCAGTGACGGAAGTAGTCGCCCATGTGATAGCCGCAGAAGGGAAGCATGGCCATGGGGTCTCGGCGGACTTTGCCTACGACGCCACCGGCGGCGGCGGTGATTTCGCTGCCCATGGTGGCTCCGATGTAGACCCCGGCGGACCAGTTGAAGGCCTGATAGACGAGCGGCATGGTGGCGGCGCGGCGGCCACCGAAGATGAAGGCGGAGATGGGAACGCCGTCGGGGGCTTCCCATGCCGGGTCGATGGTAGGGCATTGGCTGGCGGGAGCTGTGAAGCGTCCGTTGGGATGAGCTGCGGGCTTGCCAGTCTTTTTGCCGATGGCGGGGGTCCACTTGTTGCCCTGCCAATCGAGACACTCGGCGGGGGGCTTGTCGGTCATGCCCTCCCACCAGACGCCGCCATCTGGGGTGAGGGCTACGTTGGTAAAGATGGTGTTGCTGGCGAGCGTCGCCATGGCGTTAGGGTTGGTCTTTGCGCTGGTGCCGGGGGCGACTCCGAAGAAGCCCGCCTCGGGGTTGATGGCGCGAAGTTGGCCGGTGGCGTCTGGTTTGATCCAGGCGATGTCGTCGCCGACGGTCCAGACCTTCCAGCCGTCGAAGCCTGCGGGAGGGATCATCATGGCGAAGTTGGTCTTGCCGCAGGCGGAGGGGAAGGCGGCGACGACGTAGGTCTTCTCGGTCTTGCCCTTCTTGTCGGGTGGGGATTCGACGCCGAGGATTAACATGTGCTCGGCCATCCAGCCCTCGTCGCGGGCGATGTTGGAGGCGATGCGCAGGGCGAAGCATTTTTTGCCGAGCAGGGCGTTGCCGCCGTAGCCCGATCCATAACTCCAGATCTCGCGGGTCTCGGGGAAGTGGACGATGTACTTGGTGTCGTTGCAGGGCCAGGGGACGTCTTTTTCTCCGGGCGTGAGTGGTGCGCCGATGGAGTGCAGGCAGGGGACGACCCGCTTGATGTCCTTGTCGATCTCGGCGAAGACGGGAGCGCCGATGCGGGCCATGATGCGCATGTTGACGACGGCATAGGCGGAGTCGGTGAGCTGGACGCCGATCTGCGACATGGGCGAGCCGACCGGGCCCATGCTGAAGGGCATGACGTACATGGTGCGGCCCTTCATGCTGCCGCGAAAGAGCTGCTTCAGTTTGCGGCGCATGGTGAAGGGGTCTTCCCAGTTGTTGGTGGGGCCCGCGTTGTCTTTGGAGAGCGAGCAGATGAAGGTGCGGTCTTCGACGCGGGCTACGTCATTCGGTGACGAGCGCGCGTAGAAGCAGCCGGGCCAGAGCTTTTCATTGAGCGGGAAGAAAGTTCCGGCTTTGATGAGGACGTCGCAGAGGTGGTCGTACTCGGCCTTCGAGCCGTCGATCCAGTGGATGTGATCGGGCTGGGTGAGGTCCGCCATCTTTTCGACCCAGCGGATGAGATGTTTGTTGGTGGTGGGAGGAGTGGTCGTGGAAGGCGCTGACTTCATGGGCACAGAGACTCCTTCGGTTCCATGGTTCGCCTGTCGGTGCGGAGGTGTCAATGGTTGTCGCACCGGTGTTCGTTTAGCGGACGGGGATGCTGCGAGCAGGAACGAAATAGAGGGTCTTTTCGCTGCCCCATTTGACTGCGCTTGAGGGCCGGTCGAGATAACGTGATTTTTTGATTTGACGAAGACGCTAATTCGCTATTTGAATGGAAGAGTCGTTGGTGCGGGTGCGCCAGAAGTCGAGCAGTGTGGCAGCGATGGTGAAGGTGACCGGACCGAGGATGACGCCCGCGATTCCGAACAGGGCAATGCCGCCGAGAATCGAGATAAGAATGGTCGCGGTATGGCTGCGCAGGCGGGTGCCGACCAGGATGGGGTAGAGGAAGTTGTCGATGGTACTGACGATGATGCTTCCCCAGATGGCGAGCAGCAGGGCTTTTCCCCAATGGCCGGAGATCCCGAGATAGATGGCGATGGGGCCCCAGACCAGAAACGCGCCGAAGGCCGGAATCATGGCCATAACGGCGGTGGTGAAGGCCCAGAGAATAATGCCGGGAACTCCTAGGACCCAGAAGGCGAGCCCGGCGAGGACGCCCTGTACTCCGGCGATGGCGAGCCTGCCGAGGGCCGTGGCGTAGATGGTGTCGCCGACCCTTGAGAGCAGTTCGCTGCGCTCGCCGGCCGGCAGAGGAATCAGCGAATGAAGAAAATTCAACGCGAGGTCGCGGTCGCGGAAGAGGAAGAAAAGAAGGAAGAGCATGACCACGACCTGGGTGACCAGGCGGACGGAGTTGCCGAGAAAACCGGCGACCCTGCTGCCCATGTAGGCTGCGGTGGCCTGGGCAGCGTGGCCGGGGTCGATCGAATCGGAGATGATCTCGACGCGGGAGGCGAGGGTGGGGTGGTCTCCGAGGAACTCGCTGAACTTCTGCTGGGTGGAATCGTCGCGGAGGGTATTGACGGCATGGATGGCCTGTTTGCCGATGTCCTGCGCGAGAAAAAATCCGGGGATGATGAAGGCCAGGACGACGAGTACGAGCCCCAGGGTGGCGGCGGCGGAGCGGTTTTTGATCTTTGAAGCCAGCCAGTCATAGGGACGCTGGGTGATGACGGCCAGAACAATCGCTCCGATGATGGCCGCGAAGAAGGGGAGGAGGAGAAACCCGCAGACGACGAGGATGGCAATCGTCAGAAGATAAAAAGTGATTTGTCTCCACATCGTCTCTTCGCGGCTGGTCGGCATTCGCTGCTGTTCCATGAGAGTTGCTCATTTCAGTAAAGTAGGATGCCTGCAATTCGGAATCGATCTGCGCCGGGAAGGTTTTGCGACGCTCGGTTTTTAAGGAGCGACAACGACGCCGACCGCGGAGTCTGCACAGCCGTAGTAGAGAAACCATTTGTCGTGGAAGTGGACAAGACCTTCGGCGAAGGTAGTTCCGGCGACGTATTGGCCGGTTTTTTCGTAGGGCCTTTCAGGTTTGAGCACGGGGCCTTCTGTGCGGTTGATGAGACGGGTTGGGTCGTGGGCGTCGAAGAGCGCTTCGCCCGCGGCGTACGCGTTCGCGCCAAGGGTGGTGTCTCCGTGGGCCGGGTCGTTCTTGCCGTTGTAGAGGACGACGATGCCGGCCCTGGTGAGCACGGGCGGGGGGCCGGTTTCGGGGAAGCCGCTGTCGAAGTGGCCGGCCCGCTTGGTGAGGACCTCGATGGGCTTGCCGTTGGCGTCTTCGACCGGGGTCCAGTGGATGAGGTCGGCGGAGGTGGCAAGGTGAATTGCTCCTTCGCCCCAGTACATCCAGTATTTTCCGTTGATACGGGCGGCGAGGAGATGGTCGTTGACCAGATGCGTGACGATGCCGCCGGACTTGTATTTCAGGTGGTCGTATTTGCCGTTGGCTGCTCCGAGAAAGATGGGGCCGTATTTGGTCCAGTGCTGAAGGTCCTTCGAGGTGGCGATGCCAATGGAGTAGGTAGAGCGGTTCCACTGGGTGTAGGTGAGGACGTAGCTGCCGTCGTCGCTCTCGACGATGCGCGGGTCTTCTACTCCCCCCGGCCACTCGCGGGACTTCTGGGCGTCTTCGGCGGGGTAGAAGACGGGTTCGGGGAGGCGGGTGAAGTGAATGCCGTCGTCGCTGGAGGCGAGGCCGAGGCGCGAGGTGTGCTCGCCGATCTTCATGGTCCCGGTGTCGTCTTCAGCGCGATAGAGGACGACGATCTTGCCGTCGCGGACGATGGCGGCGGGATTGAAGGTATGGAGCGCCTCCCAGTGGATCGGCGTCTTTGCGATGGGATCGTTGAAGACGGCGTTTTTATCGGGCGTAATGACGGGACCGTCGGTGGGGCGGGTGAAGGGGCCGATCTGCCAGTGCGAGGGTTTGGCCGCGCCGAGGGTGGCCAGAACGAGCAGGGCGGCGCCTAACTTTACGATCGTGAGACGTTGGTGGCTTTGAGTCATCGTTCAGTCAATTTATCTCAATTGGAGATTCGATGGCTCGATCAGAGGGGAGGAGCGGTAAGATGGGGCTTCCGGGCCCTGAACGCAGGAGGATGAGATGGCAAAGAAGATCATCATCTGTACGGACGGAACGTGGAACTCGTCCCATGGCATTGGAGCGGTTGCGATGGACACGAACGTTCGCAAACTGTATTGCGCGCTGGCGGAGTCTCCTGACCAGATGCGCTACTACGACAGCGGCGTGGGCACCGATGGCACGCCGATCGACCATCTGGCGGGGGGTGCGATGGGCGATGGCCTGTTTCAGAAGGTGCAGGACGGGTATGAATTTCTGGCTTATGTGTGGGACCCGGGAGACCAGATCTACATCTTCGGGTTCAGCCGCGGCGCTTATACGGCGCGCAGCCTGGGCGGGATGATCGCCGGGTTCGGTGTGCCGAACAAGAACTTCGACAACATGACGGTGCAGAAGATCTTTGCGGCGTACCGGCAGACCGATCCGAAGCTGCGCGCGGTCATGAAGGAGGCGTTGAACGAGGAGTATGCGCTGGCCACGGCCGATGTGCGGATGATCGGGGTCTGGGACACGGTCGGGTCGCTGGGGGTGCCGGGGCTGCTGTTCAGCATGCTGCATCAGCAGAAGTATGGCTTTCTGGACACGCAACTGCACCCTTGCGTGAAGAGCGCCTATCACGCTGTCTGCATCGACGAGCGGCGCGCCCAGTTTCAGCCTACGCTGTGGACCAATGACGATGGCTCGCCGCGGACCATGGATAGCCAGGTGCAGCAGGTATGGTTTTCGGGAGTGCATTGCGACATTGGCGGAGGCTACGACGATTGCCAGCTATCGGAGATCGCACTGGGCTGGATGATGAAGAACGCGATCCAGTGCGGTCTTGTGTTCAGCGACGACGCGAACGCGAAGTATCTGAAGATCGACAAAAAAAATGCGTTGGGAGCAGCGCATGACGAGTGGAAGGTGATTCCATGGGGCTTTCCGGAACATCGAACGATTCCAGCCAATGCAGTGATGGCCAACACGGTGCAGGCGCGACTGGATGGCGTAGCGGATTATCGGCCGGAGAACCTGACCCTGACGGCGAAGGGGAAGCTGAAGGGATACCAAGTCGTCGATGTGCTGGCGTGAAGCTGCTGCCTTCAGTCTTCGTCGGTGGAGTCCGGATGGCGGCGGGATTCTGAACGTGCAAGTTCTTCGAGGTCGTCGGGGTCCTGGATGGGGGTGGAGATTTTATAGTCTCCGCTGGCCCACTTGCCGAGGTCAAGGATGCGGCAGCGGTCGGAGCAGAAGGGGAAGTTCTCGTTGGTGGCGAGGACGACTTTGCGGCAGGTGGGGCAGAAGAGCGCTTTTGACATGGCAGTATTGATTGTAAATTTTTAGGCGGCAGAGTGCAGCAGGCGGTCTTCGGTGCTGATTGCTGCACTCCGGTGGACGAGTGGTTCACTTATCTATCCGACATCGAAGGCGGTGCGCTGCCAGTGTCCCAGTGGGTTGGCTTGTCCGTCATCGTCAGCTTGAGTTCGCCGCCCGCCATCAACTGATCGTGGGTAAACCATGACCGGTGGTAGGGCTTGCCATTCCACGTTGCGTTCGCGATGTAAACGTTCGTCGGAGAAGAGTTCTCGGCTACGACAGAGAAGGTCTTGCCGCTGGCCAGAAGGATGGAGGACTTTGGAAATGTCGGCGAGCCGATCAGGTAGAGATCCTGTGCTGCCACAGGGAAGAAGCCTATCTGGTTGAAGACAAGAAACGATCCCATCGCGCCGGAATCGTCATTTCCGGGAAGGCCTCCCCGGCCACTGTGATAGTTCGCGGGAAGGATGGCGCGGATGGTCTTTGCGGTGCTGCTCTGGTCGCCGATCCAGTTATAGAGGTAGGGCGAAAGAAAGCCGGGCTCGTTGCCCACATCGTAGCGGTAGCGTGCCTGTTCCCCGGTGGCAAAGAAGAGATCGAGGCGCTTCTTGAATGCAGACGGTCCTCCGGCGATCTGAACGAGTCCGCGAATGTCCTGGGGAACGTAGAGCGAATAGGTCCAGGTGCTAGCTTCGTAGAAGTTGTCCTGGTACCAGGTGCCGACAAGATGAGGATTGAAGCTTTCCTTCCATCGTCCATCGGCGTGTCGTATCCAGATGAAGCCCTTCACGTCGCCGCCCTCGGTGTGGTCGACGGCGTCGGCATCCCACAATTTCTTCCAATTCTCCGCGCGGCCCATGAACAGCTTTGCGTCGGCGTCGTGATGCAGGCCCTTCGCCATGAGACCGACAGCATAATCGTTCGCGGCGTACTCCATGGAGCGCGAGCCTGGACGGTCTGGGCCACCGGCGGGATCGGAGTGCTCGATGGAGAGGTATCCAAGGCGCTTCCACTCGTCCATATCGCCGCGGCCAAAGCGTATGGGGGCGGTCGACTCGGTATCGGCATCGTGCCGCATGGCGCTATAGACGCGCTCCCAGTCCAGCCCCGGAAGATGCTTGACGAAGGCGTCGGTGAACATCATCTCGGCGTCGGAGCCGCCCTGAGTTCTGCCCGCGAAGTTGCCGGAGCGGCCGTCGAGGAAGAAGTGGTCGTGGTCCTGAATCTCCAGCAGCGACTGGAGGATGCCGGTAACTCGTTTGGGATCGAGCAGTGTCAACAGCGGAGTGGACGACCGGAACGTGTCCCAGATGCAATAGAAGTCGTCGTAGTAGTGTGTCGTGCTCTGCCACAGCGGGTTCTCGCCGGTGCGGTCGACCGGCATAAGCATCGAGTGGTACAGGCCGGTGGCAAACTGCTGGCGTTCGTCAGGGGTGCCGCCTGTGATCTTCACCGTACTGAACTGTTTGTTCCATGCCGCGACGGCGGCCTTGCGCGTTCCGTCAAAGTCGAATCCGGCGACCTCCGTCAGGGCGTTCTTTTTTGCCTGGTCGATCGACACGAAGGACAGGCCCACCTTCACCATCACGGGTTTCGTGCCGGGGGCAAAGGTCAGATAGGCGCCCGTGCTGACGATGGGAACAGGCCTGGGGATCGTGCTCATCGTGAACGGCATCCTGTAGCTTGCGCTCTTCGTTCCCGGTTGGACGCTCTTGCCGTCCTTCCATGTTCCGCTCACGATGGCGGGCGTGTCGGTCACGAGGTAAAAGTAGACCCTCATGGGCGTGGTCTGGATGTTCCATCCCATGACGGACGCCTGCACTCCGGCGATCTCGGTCGGCGACAGCACCTGCACGTCGGTGGAGTAGACGACCTGGGTTTCGGGATAACGGTGCGGCGAATCATGCCGGCGCATGAGCAGGTGTCCGACATCGACCAGCAGCGTGCGCTTGTCAGTTCCGGGGTAGGTAAATCGATAGACTGGCGTTCGGCGCGCGGTGGTGACCTCGGCATGAATTCCCGACCCGCCCAGCCTGACGGTGTAGTATCCAACCTCCGCGTGCTCGTCCTTGCGGGGTGCGGAGCTGTGCGCGGGATCGGCTTTGCCCATCATAGGCTGCACGAGGATGTTGCCGTACTTCGGGCCGCCACCTGTGCCCGAGACGTGCAACTGCGAGAAGCCGTTCAGATTGCCGGTCGCCTTCCATCCCGCATTGGCTTCATTGTCTCCGTAGTCCGGCCCGGGCTTTGCCATCCCAAAGGGAAGCGTTGGACCAACGAAGACATTTCCACCCTTGTCCGCGCCCAGCATCGGATCGACCTCCGATGCGCTCTGAGCATGGGCAAGAGCGGTTGTGGTGAAGACGAGAAACGAAGCGGCGCATATAAGGAGAGTTCGCATAGCAATGCAACTCTTTATACCCCACGAAGGTCCTGGTGTGAATCTGCGATCCTCATGCGCGGTGGTGGCGCGAACATCCATCGAAAGATGGCGCTTTAAACCCTACCGGGGATGGAAGACAACGGGCCGGTCGAGTGGATAGACTCAGTCGATCCTTACAGGTATAGATTGAAGCCGCTTCAGGCATCGATTGCGTGTTTCCCGTTAAGGATGTTCCGCAACCGACACCATCGCAGACAGGAACGCGATGGCCCGGCAAAAGTTTTTTCAAGGAGACCCTATGAAACCAGGTCGCTTGTTTGCCCTCATTCTTGTACTGTTTGTTTTTTCATCCTTCGCGCGTGCGCAGACGAACTATGCAACGCTGCGCGGAGTGGTGATGGACCCGCAGCATCTGGGAATTTCTCATGCGGCGGTGAAGCTGACCTCGGTAAAGACCGGGGAGGTGCGGGACGTGGCGGCGAATGGGCAGGGAATCTATGAAGCGGCAGGCCTGCTTCCGGGAGCGTATCTCTTGGAGGCGAAGAGCCAGGGGTTCGCCGTGGCGCGGCGTTCGCTTCAGCTTGAAGTCGGTCAGCAGGCGACGCTCGATGTGGCGCTGACGGTAGGCCCGGACAGCCAGACGGTGACGGCGGTGGCGGCGGCGGAGTTATTGAAGACCTCGGATGCAAGCGTGGGCGAGGTCGTGGACCAGCGGGCGGTGTCGCAATTGCCGCTGAATGGACGAATGCTGGTCGACCTGATGCTGACCGTTCCCGGCGCGCACATCAGCCATGGCGCGCAGACCGGAGACATGAACCCATTGTACTGGCGACCGGGGCAGCGGTCGGCGATCAGCGTGGGCGGCAATCGCCCAAACTCGAATTATTTTCTGCTCGATGGCGCGACCAACACTGATCCAACTTTCAACACGCAGAACTTCAGTGCGTCACCCGATGCGGTCGAAGATTTTCAGGTGCAGATTGGAAGCTACTCGGCGGAGATGGGCGGCGCGGGCGGCGGACAAGTGAACATCGTGACCCGGTCGGGAGGGTCGCATCTACATGCGACCGCCTATGAGTTTCTGCGCAACGGAGCGATGGATGCCCACTCGTTCAACGACATGGGCGGGACGAACCACCTGGTCCAGAATAACTTCGGAGGCTCGCTGAGCGGGCCGGTGCTGCCGGGGAAGAAGACCTTCTTCTTCCTCAACTATGAGGCGCTGCGTCATGTCCAGGCAGACACCATGACGATGACGGTCGCGACGCCGGACGAGGCGGGCGGCGACTTCAGCATGAGCGGCGTGACGATCTACGATCCGGCGACGACGGTGGCCAACCCCAACTACAATCCGGCGCTTCCGGTGAGCCGGCAGAACCCGCAGTTCACCCGGCAGCCGTTTCCGGACAACAAGATTCCTGCCAGCAGACTGAGCCCGGTGGCGGTGACCATGCTGACGAAGTATGTGCCCCAGCCGAACCTGATGATGGGCATGGGGAGCGGGATGACCATGATGGGGCAGCCGACGGTGGTTGGTTCGGGCAACGACTCCAATAACTACCTGGATGTGCGCAACGAGGTCCACTATACCGACCAGGGAACGGTGCGGCTGGACCGCCAGTTCAATGCCAGCAATACAGGGTTCGCGCGATACAGCGCGGGTGGAGAGCACGGCTTCATGCCGGAGAACCTGCCCGGGTTCGGCTATGTGCACGACAATCTTTCACAGCAGGGAATGGGATCGTACAGCCACGTCTTTACGCCGTCGCTGCTGAACGTGGCGACGGTGGCGGTCTCGCGGCTGAGCATGGACCATACGACGGAGAGCGCGAACAAGAACGACATCACGGGTGAGCTAGGGATTGCGGGAATCGGGTTTGGCGGCCCGGCGGCATGGGGAGCACCGTACTTCGCCGTGCAGGGATACTCGCCCATCGGAGACAGCTTTTCGGCGACACCGATGCACTCATGGGACACGCTGGTCGAGGGCCGCGATACACTCACCTGGCTGGTGGGACGGCACAGCCTGAAGTTTGGCGGTGTCTATCAGCGGTTTATCTGGCCGATGTGGGGGTTCTTCCAGAACCGCGGCTTCTACCAGTTCACGAACGGCTTTACGACGGACATCGGGGCCAACGACGGCACCGGGTCGGCGCTGGCGAGTTTTCTGCTGGGGCTGCCCGCGGTGCGGCAGCGCCAGGCCGGGATTCCGCAGATGAACCTGAGCCAGTGGTACGGCGATGGATACGCGCAGGACACCTTCCGGCTGGCGAAGAATACGACTCTCGACTATGGCGTGCGCTATGAATATATGAGCGCGCTGATCGACAGACGCTACACCAACAGCAACCTGACCTTTGCCTCCGATGGCACGCCGAGTGTGTTTATCGGCGGCCAGAATGGAATGCCGAAGGGGTTGATGTATCCCAACCGGACCGACTTTGCGCCGCGCCTCGGGATCGCGCAGAACTTCCCCAGCCGGGGTTTGGTCCTCCACGCGGCGTATGGAATCTTCTACACGCCGGTGGACATGAATACGTGGTGCAACCAGCGGCATAATGTTCCTTACACGTTCCCGGAGACGAACCAGAGCGACAACTTTACGCCGTCGATCAACGGCTTCAACTTCGCCCCGGCGGTGCTGGGCAAGACGGTGGTCAGCTTTACCGCGATGGAGACGCATCCGTCGCCGCAGTACATCCAGCAATGGAGCGCGTCGTTGGAGCAGAGTATAGGCACGAGCACCGTGGTCGAGATCGGCTACCTCGGCTCGGGCGGCTTCCATCTGCAACGCGCGCACCTGATCAATAACGCGCAGCCGGGGCCGGGAGCGATTCAACCGCGGCGGCCGTTCAAGCAGATCAGCTTCGTTCCCAATTCGGTGATTCCTTCTAATGTCACGGTGGCGAGCACGACGTTTGGCGTGAGCACGATCAACCTGCTCGAAAATTCGGCGCAGAGCTGGTACGACGCGGGTTACGTGAATGTGCGGCGTCGTGCGACCAAGGGGCTCAGCTTCCTGGTGAACTATACCTGGTCGAAGAGCCTGTCGAATTCACCGGATTTTCGTTCGCCGATGTTCGAGGCGTCAATTCCGCAGAACAATAGCGACCTGGCGGCGGAGAAGGGCCCTGCGTGCGATGTGAGGAACCGCGTTGCGCTGAGTGCGGTGTATGACGTGCCGGAATGGGGGCGGAGCCGGTTGACTCGTGCCTTGACCGGAGGCTGGCGCACCTCGGCGATCTTTCAGGCGCAGAGCGGTTTTCCGCTGACCATCTCGGTCTTCGGCGACACAGCGAACGCGGGCACGGCGCTGGGCGAGAACCCCATACGGGCCAATGTAACCGGCAAGCAGATTTTTGCGCCGGGGACGAGGAACGCGACACACTGGTTCAACCCGGCGGCCTTCGCGGCTCCGTCTGCGTATACGTTCGGCAACGCGGGGCGCAACTCGGTCGTCGGGCCGGGGATGGAGACGACGGATGTGAGCGTGGTGCGCGGCTTCGCGCTGGGCGAGCGACTGCGGCTGGAGACGCGCGGCGAGTTCTTCAACGCTCTGAACCACACGAACCTGGGAACGCCGAACCGGTTTGTGAATACGGCGGGGTTTGGCTCGATTACGGAGGTGACGACACCGGGACGGGAGATCCAGGTGAGCGCGCGGGTTTCATTCTAATGGGCTTGACGCCTGGTTCCGATTGTCCAGTCTGAGAGGAGTATGGATGTTGTTCAATCCGATTGATCTATGACTGACGCCATTTCGAGTGGTCCCGAAAGGGGAGCGTAAGAGCCTTGAAGATGTGCTTGATGAGACGCGAACGTCGCCGAGATGGGCTGAATGTTTCCCGAAGTTCCACGATCCCTATCTGCACCTGACGCCAGAGCAATACGCACGACTTGCGGTACGGAACGGACTGCACGTCCGCCGTATTCACACCGTGGCGAAAATCTGGGATTTCAAATCCCGCGATGCATTTTTCGCCTTTGGCGCGGTAACCTTCGTAGAGTGGACGCGCTTACTCCCTGAGTCCGGCAAGGCAGAGTTTATCAAGGATGTTCTTGATCGCTATCAGCTTGTCGCGGCTGATAAACCGGGGAGGAGAACGTCTTCAAGTTCTATCAAATGGATATAGCGCTTGTGCCCGGCTGACCCGTTGTTGTCATGTTTTTCGAGGAGATCAGAGTGAGCTTAATTCGCAGATGGATGGTGTTTTTGCTTGTGCTGATGGCAGTGCCAGCGGGAATGGCCCAGGCGGATGCCTCGCCTGCCGAGAGGGCGCTGCTGCAGATGGCCAACCAGTTTCGCGCGGAACATGGCGTGGCCCCTCTGGCGTGGAACAGCGCACTGGCGCGGGCGGCGAGGACGCACGCAAAGCGGATGGTGGCGGCGGGAGACCTGGAGCATCAATATCCAGGCGAGCCGGATATGGTTGCGCGGGCGGCGCGTGAGGGGGCCCACTTCGGAGCGATTGCTGAGAATCTGGCGGGGCACGGACAGAACCCGGCACAACTGCATCAGATTTGGACGATCACACCGACGCATCGTAGAAATCTTCTCGACGCGAAAATGAATGTTGTCGGCATTGGCGTAATCGAGAGCGGAGGACTGCTGTATGCGGTGGAGGACTTTGCACACAGCGTACCGGCGCCGAGGCGGAGTGAGGTCGAGAGCCAGGTGGCGGCGGCCTTGCAGAAGGCCGGGATGCAAGCGGTGAAGTCGACTGAGGAGGCGCGATCGAACTGCGAGAGTCAGAGCAACACGTCTCCGAGGGCAAAGCTGGTGGTGCATTGGGAGGGATCGAATCCGGGGCAACTGCCGGACGTGCTGGTGCAACGGATGGCGCAGGGGAGCTATCACTCGGCTGCGGTAGGCGCGTGTCCGAGTGCGCAGGCAGGGCAGGGTTTCACGACGTATCGGGTGGCTGTGCTGTTGTATTGATTGCCTGAGGCAGAAAGCTATTTTTTGCTCTTGATGGGCTTGGGCAAGATGTAGCCGCGGCGCGCCTGTACCTGCACTCCGCTGCGATCCACTTTCACCTTCAGGCGGTGGTAGGAGCCATTGGGTTTCATGTTGTCGAGCGGCAGTTCGAGGAGGTATACGTACTCCGGCGCCTCTGCCAGGCTTTTGAATCCCGCGCCGAGATCGTTGCTGTTGTGAAAGAACGTACCGCCGGTCCCGTCGGCGAGCTCTGCCATCACGTTCTCGACCGCCTTCATGGCGCTTGCATGGAACTCGGACTTTGAGACGATGGGAGTCCCATGGACGTCATCGCCGGCGGTCAGGAACGTCGTATACAGGCCGCGCGCATCGAGAGCGCTGATGGTCACATTGGACTGCGCCGCGAGATCGATGGTCCGCGATTCGGCAGCCAGCGCGTCCGGCTCCGTGGTAAGGAAGCCGGGCGATACCAGGATCAGGGTGCTCTGGCCCGGCAGCGGGGCCATCCTGCGCACGAGTTCCGCGATGGTGGCGAAGGATATTTGAACATCCTGATGGCCAATCGTAAGGATTCGCCTGGCTGCGGCCTCGGCCAACCTCTCAGCGATGGGAAGGTCGCGCCGCGGGTCCAGGCCGGGGTCGCAACTGAAGACCTGAGCGACCGCGTCCTGGGTGGCCACGCTGTTGTGCTTGTTCTCCATCAGGTCGGCCTGGTAGTAGCTGATGTTTGGGCAGTCTGAGCTGCCGGCCTGGTAGAGCAGTGCCGGCTTAAGGCTTGCGATGGCAGCCCGCAGCTTGGCTCGATCACGGGTCAAGCCGCTGTTGACCTGTCCTGAGAGAGAGACCACGGCAGCTGTATCCGAGTCGACCAGCGATCCCGAGAGGAGCGCGGCGCCGGCCCTCTTTGCGCGTGCGATGTCTTCGGCGCTCAGGTGGAGATCGTCGAAGAGGAAGACGATGAAACGCGGGTACACTGTCGCCGCCTGCGGCACGGCGCTCGGAGGAGTGGGAGAGAGGGCGGCGCGTGCGGGGCGACTTTCTGCTCCCACGCGCTCTTCGATCATGAATGCGGAGAGGGGGTGCGGCCTGCCGTTATCGAAGACCTGAAAGTCCTCTCTTTTTAAATCGCCAACCGTATGGCCTTGTTTGTCGCGAACGACAACCGGCACCAAAAGCTTTTTGACGGTTACTTCAATGTGGTAGGGAGGGCTTTGGTCGCCGGTTGCCTGTTGCGCGGTGGCGTATCCGCAAGAGGACAAACACATACAACACAGGATAAGGGCCTCGCGCACGAGGGCGCTCGCTTGCATCGGCATTGCATTGACGGCATTCAAGTCGGGCATATCCCTCCAGCCACTGCGTCATGCTTGCCGCGAATGCAATTTTACAGAGTGCAAAACTTCTTGCAAGATGCTCAATCCTATGAAGAGGAAGAGCTTTCTGAAACGCCATTCTAGGCTTTCTTTACTCTCGACCCAAATCCAGCAAATGCCGGGACATAACCTAGCCGGAAGGAAACATCTTCGTCTCCCGGTTCTGCTCTGCCAGCGGTAGAATGATGAGGCAGAATGCCAGTTACCCCTCCCCACCGCGGCGCTTCTGACCCACTGGCTTCTTCGGCATCGGAGAAGATGGACAAGAGTTTGCCGGAATTTGAAGGTGAAGCGCAACCTGCGGGCGAAGATGGGGTTAATGGTGGTATGGCTACGCTGGCAATCAACCCGGGATTTCTTGAAAACCTGCAGGCCGCCGAAACTCACCTGGCGACGGGGGAGTTCGGCCAGATGGATGACGCCGCGATTATGCTTGCCCTCCGTGACGGCAACATGGCCGGCTTCGATTTTCTTATTCAGAAGTATCGCAAGCCGATCATTCATTTCATGTACCGCATGGTCCACAATCAAGCCATCGCCGAAGAGCTTGCCCAAGAGGTCTTTCTCCGGGTCTATCGTTCGCGGGCAACCTACCGTGCGGAGGCCCGGTTCAGCACTTGGCTTTACCGAATCGCGACCAATCTGGGCGTCAACTATGCCCGCGATACGCGGCACGAGCGTACCGCCTCCATGGTGTATCTGGATGAGACCGATGGCGAGACGGGCATGACGCCCGATGTGGGCGACACCACGCCGGGGGCTGAGGCCAACCTCCTTCGCCAGGAGCGTCTCAACGCTATCCGTCAACATGTCTTTGCACTTCCCGAGCGTCAACGTATGGCCGTTCTTATGCACAAATACGAAGGCATGGACTACAAACAAATTGGCGACGTTCTGAAACTAAGCGAGTCCGCCACCAAATCTTTACTTTTTCGCGCGTACCAAACGTTAAGGGACAAACTGAAGTCTTTCATTTAGTTGGTTGCATCGACAGACGCGCACAGCATGGCTTCGACGCGTTCAACAAAAGCAATACTGGAAAGGGTCACAATGATCTGCCACGACTGCCAATCCGCTCTTCCTGAACTTCTGCTCGACCTGGCCAATCCGGCTCATGCCGCTGTCCGCGAGCATCTAAAGTCCTGCCCCGACTGCAATCAGGATTTCCGGTCCCTGGAGGCTACCTTTGCCCTGCTCGATACCTGGCAGGCTCCTGAGCCCTCTGCTTACTTCGACCAGAAGTTGGCCGTTCGCCTGCGTGAAGAGCAGACGCTTCCGGTTGCCGGGTGGTTTGAACGGATGCGGAACCGCCTGCTCTTTAATACTGACCGCCAATTCCGTCCGGCGCTCGCTGGAGCGCTTGCCGTGGCCCTTCTGGTGGCAGGCGGGACCTTCGCCGGACTTTCGGGATTTCCGCATCCGGCCAAGACGCAGGTCTCCGCCACGGTCAATGACCTGCAGATTCTCGACAAGAACGACCAGGCACTACAAGCGATGAATCTGCTGCTCCAGGACGATGGTTCGAGCGACGATAACTCGGTACTGCAACCCACCAGTTAAGCTTTTCGTTGCTTGCACAGGACTTACTCACTACGGTAACGGATTTGTTTCAGCGCAACCTCAACCTCCATGTCGTTTTTGATCAAATTCCGGCGTAGGCTCCCGCCAGCACTTGCAGTTCTCGTGCTTGGGATCACCCCTCTGTCTTTCGCCGGACAGGGGGCTCACCGTGGGTTTGGACTGCGGCCAATGCACTCGTTCCAAAACGAGGGGCGGCATGGGCAGAGAGGACAGAAACAGGAACATCTCGACCAGTGGATGAATCGTCACAGCAATCTCCCTCCCGCGCAGCAGCAACGCGCTTTGGAGAACGAACCCGGGTTCCGCCAGCTTCCGCCGCAGACCCAGCAGCATTTGCGTAACCGGTTAAATCAGCTCGACAACATGGCTCCGGAGCAGCGCCGCCGTTTGATTGAACGGAATGAGGCGCTTGAGCGTCTCAGCCCGCCCGAGCGACAGCAGTTTCGGGGCGCCATGCAGCAGCTCGGTGTGCTTCCTGCGGATCGCCGGCGCGTGGTCGCGCGTGCCTTCCGCGATCTGCGACAGATGCCCCCATCGCAACGTCAGGCGGCATTGAATTCCGACCGCTTTCGCGGTCAATTTTCTCCGCAGGAACGTGCCACCCTCTCTCAATTGCTTGAGGTAGCACCGCTTCTGCCTGCTCCGCACTCCGACGAACCTGCTCAGTCTGCAAGGTAGGTGCCTCGTCTGCATTCTGGAAAGCCGAGATTCTGATTCTTACAGTGCGTGATGAATACCAAAACCTTGCCTCATCTGATAGACTTATTTTGTCGTCACGGTGACGATTCTTGTGTTCAGCTTGACGTTCAGTTCGCGGCTCCAAAGCAGCAAGTTGATGGGATGGGGCGAGAAGCGAAAGCTGCTAAGTCCTGATTCTCTGTAACATACAGCCAGGATTTGAATACGATCTTGGGGACGTAGCTCAGTTGGTTAGAGCGCTGCCCTGTCACGGCAGAGGTCGCGGGTTCGAGCCCCGTCGTCCCCGCCATAAGCCAAAGAAAACGCAAGGTTTATGGCATAGTGGCAAAATCAAGAACCCTCTTTGAGGGTGCTGACGAGGGTGCTGGAGCGATCCGCACCTTTTTTCGTTTTGCCCTCCGCAAATACCATCTCCATCACCCTGTTGTTGGCCTCGCGCTTGTTCACGGAGATGGCCCGCGTGTAAACGTCGAGTCCGCGAGTTCGGATGACGCAGAAGTTCCTGCACCGTCTTGAGATCAACGCCAGCAGACCGAAGGTTGGTTGCCAGGGAGTGACGGAAGCTGTGCCAACCAATCGCCTTGCCCTCGATCCCGGCGCTCTTGAGAGCCGGACGGATGATTTTCTTGAGCAAGGTGTCCGGTGACAGTGGCTTCTTCCCCCTTGAGTCGGGTAGACGAGAAGAGGAAATCATTCTCTCCTGGATATGATGATTCCTTCCGCCACAAGTTGAGGCACTTCACTGCCGATGGAGAAGCGGAACAGGTTTGCGGCTCGCTTCGGTCTTGATTGGTTTTCCGGAGCGTATTTCTGTGACGCCGATGCGTTGGAATCCACGGTGCAATTCCTTCAGTACCTGCAGGAACATGGAATAGGGTTCCAGGCGGGTGTTTGGGACTCGACTTCAGGAGGTTTCGGTAACGCCCGCTGGGACTTTCCTTTCCCCAAAGTCTCCAGGTTTACTGGCCTCTCGTGCCACCAGAATGGCTACGGCCTTGGAAAAGTGGTTGAGCCCTGGTACTCCGCAGGCATACCTCCAACGGCTCCTAAGTAGACATAAGCTGTTATTGATTTGAGACACTGGATCGGCCGGACCGCTTCGAGATTGCGCTCTTCGGCAATCGCGGAACAACCTGAACGCCCGCCCAAAGCGTGGCGATCGTTTGCTCGACCACGAGAGTCTGGTCGGGCCGGTCAGGCACAACCCCTTGGATGACCATGAGCGTGGCGAGGCCGAAGATCGTGTACCACCAGGTGTGGGCTACCACGACGTCATCCCTGCCTGGCAATCCTTCATCTTTGGCAACCTCGAAAAAGAGCTGCACGAAACGTCCGAACAAAGGCTTGCCAATGTCGTCGATATATTGTCCAGCGCGGATGCCGTTGCGGTTCTCGGGCCCGAAGAAGACGTTGCGGAACTGCTGTGGATGGGCAGTGCAGAACTGAATCAAGCCGCGCGAAGTCGCAAAAAGGCGCTCTTTCGGTAAAGGATGTTTAGCGGCAATCGCGTCGAAGTTCTGAATCAGCAGCCCGATCGTCTCGCGGCTCAACTCGGCAAGAATATGCCATTTGTCAGGAAAATGCTGGTAGATCACGGCGTGCGTATAGCCGATCTCTTTAGCGATCTCGCGAAGAGTCACGGCTTCGTAACCGCGATCGGCAAACATTTTGCTTGCAGCCGCAAGGATTTCCCCCCGCAGCCTTTCCTTGCGCTCTACCCGGCGACTTGGTGATGTGGATGTCACTTCACCAGCTTAGTCGCTTTCGACGATTTGTGCGACCGCTTGTTGTTTTATAACCATTGGTTGTAAAAAGTGCCACCCTGCATGGTGCAGCGGTTGATCTGTTCACTGTGAATAAACCATAGTTTATTTTGCAACCAATGGTTGTTATGGGCCTCTAATGGTCAGGTTGCTCATTTGGATGGGCGGCCAAATACGAGGCGAACAAGGAGAAACCAGCATGTATTTAGTTATGGGTATTACCGGAAAAGTTGGGAGCGCCACCGCACGGCATCTGCTGAAGCAAGGCAAACAGGTGCGAGCACTTGTGCGCAATCGCGAGAAAGCGGCGAAGTGGGCAGACCAGGGCGTGGAGTTGGTGGATGGAGACTGGAACGCGACAGCCATAGCGGCGGCGCTCGAAGGTGTTGAGGGCGTGTTTGTTATGTTGCCGGCTGTATGGGCACCCTCGCCTGATTACGGAGAAGCAAAGGGCGTGATTGCGAACTATGTTGAGGCGCTGACCAAAGTAGCGCCCCCGCGAGTGGTAGCGCTCTCGTCGATGGGCGCGAATAGAACAAGCGGGGTAGGCATGATCACGGCGCTATCACTTTTGGAGCAAGGTTTTCGCAGCCTGCCTTCTCCGGCCGCATTTGTGCGCGCAGGTGGCTTTTTCGAAAACTTTCTTTTCGGCTTACAGGCCGCCCAAGGCGGAACACTACCGGTTTTCTACAATCCTACAAACCGGAAATCGACAATGGCCGCGTCAGACGACATCGGCGCAGAGGTGGCAACACTTCTGGCTGGGCCGGCGTGGTCAGGGCATCGCGTCATTGAGGTGGGTTCTATGGTAAGCGCGGATGAAGTAGCCGCACAATTGGGTGAAGTCCTGAAGCTCGACGTAAAGGCCTTTGCAGTCCCGCGTGCAGCGTGGGCCGAAGCGTTCCAGCAGTTCGGCATCCCGAAGGGCCGTACTGGGCCTGCCGAAGAAATGTATGATAGCGTCAACGCGGGATGGATGGACCTCGGAGTCCCGGGTACAGAGCACGTAGCGGGTACGACGTCTGTGAGCGATGTGTTTGCGGCCGCACAGAACGCCGTCAAGGCGTAAGTGCGGGACAAACAGCATCAGCGCCCTGGGAGGCGGGGACAGCCAGCCGTGGCCACGGCGGCTTGGTGTTCGACCGGCTGTTCCTGTCTATGCTGCTCAGCCATGTTTACAAGGATGGTCAGGAAGCCGCGATTGGTCTCTTGTGGAGAAGCGTGCAGAAAGCCTTAGTTGAATTCACGCCCCGGAGGCCGTCCCGCCCGCGCAGCGCCTTGATTTCAGTCGCGTACAAGAGCCGGCTTATTGCGGAACGATTTAAACCATTTAAACCGCAAGATGAGGATCACTTTTTAATATGAAAGCTGAACACACAATCGATAAATCCGCGCGGGCAGGTCGAGCAACTCAAATAGCCGCGATGGTAATGACCGGCCTTGTCGCCTTCATGTGGGTGTACTTCGGAAGGTTATATCTAATTCACGATCCGGGCGAATGGAGGATCGCCAATCAGCAGCTCGGATACCCGCTCTATATCATCCCTCTGATTGGCGTGACCCACATTCTTGGCGGCGCGGGCCTTCTGATTCCCAATGTGCCTCGATTGACTGAGTGGGTTTATGCCGGTATCGCGGTCGATCTTTTACTCGCGTTCTATTCACAAATGAATGGCAGTGGCAGTACCTGGGATAAATTTGATCCGATTCTCGTCTTGGCGTTCGTCTTTGCTTCGTATGTTTTAAGACGCTGCATGCGCGCAAATATGTGGTCGATATGAAGAACGCGCTCGGCGGCCAGTTTTACTTTTCCAGGCAAGTCGCGGAAGTTCCAACGAGGTCCGGTCTGCCGCTCATCCGATGCCCTAAATGTACAAGTCGTCCCTCGCTCAGTGGTAGATAGCCAATCATGAAGCTTTCATCGGAAGGGGCAAGTCGGATGCGACGAGGTTAATACAACTTTCCTTTGGTGTCCTCACGAATTCGCTGACGACACTCGAAGAATCATTGGCCCCTGCGATCGACTTTAAAAGATAGTATGTAGGATCGAAGATGAAGAGATTCTGGTCATTTGGCAGGTTTCTCTTCGGGCAAGCGTCGCGACCTTGGATAGATGTCTCATGGTTCTGACTCGTCCTTTCGGCACGCTTCTTTCGCAGAGCCAGTGGTAGATGACGCCGATAAACGGATTGGCTCCCACGTAGGCGTCGTCGATGTGCACTGATAGTGGGTGCTGTGCAGGTGTTATCCTCCCCACCCGGATTCGGCCTGAGAAATATAATTTCTATTGAATTAACTCCTTCGCTTTACGTGTGGTCAGAGGGTTTTGTTATTCAATTACGTTGCTATAACAACACGCATTTTCTTGATATTGGTAAGACCTCCGTGAAGATGTTGGAATGGCAGTGGCACATGGTAGAGATTCCTGCCGGGCAGATGGGTGCGGGTAATGCATTACAGCACCGGCGATCAGACCGAAACGATGCCGCGGATATGGGGTGAATCAAAGGGTGTGAACGCCAACTCGCTTCATGACGGGGTACAAGGTTTGGCAGATATCGAATCGGCGCGAGGTCCTGCCACTTTGCAGTCGGAGGGAACGGATTTCAATCCGTACTGCAAATTTCATGCCATCATCCAACTGAAAAATAATTTCATTACCTAACTTTTTTCGTTGACAGCTCTATCCTTCGTTGGGTCAAATCGGCTTCGCACTTGGAACCTCGGGATTATGCGATCCGGTAGATCGAGTAATTCATTAAGTCCTTGGGACGAAAGATCAAACTTACGGAGGCGAAAGATGGAACGAAAATCAACAGGTTGCGCTGCAAGGTATAGTCGCTGGACCAAAGGGCTTTGGGCGAACCTGCAAACAGTATTTTTTATCGCGGCATTGGCCGCTCTCACCTTCTCGGGAAATCGGATTCTGGCCCAGGTAGCCGGAACGGGAACGATTCAGGGAACGATTACAGATCCCTCGGGCGCGGTAGTAGCCGGAGCGGAAGTGGTAGCGATACAGCCGGCGACCGGGCGCAAAGCTTCTCAAACCACGACCGGCTCCGGAACATACGTACTCTCCGCTCTCCCCCCGGGGGACTATAACATTTCCGTCAATGCACCCGGTTTTCGACCCATCACGCAACAGAACATAACGGTCAATGCTGTAACGGTTGTCGGTCTTGATCTGAAACTTCAGGTCGGCACGGCGAGCCAGGATGTAATTGTCTCCGCCGCTCCTCCTCAGCTTGATACCGAAAATGGTTCCCTGGACACAACGATTCCGAATACCACCTATACCGCCTTGCCGCTGTCGATGTCCGGCGGCCCAAAGAGTCCACTAGGTTTCCTCTCTCTGGTTCCAGGAGTCGCGGGCGGGGATTTTGGAGTGATGAATATTAACGGCGGGGCCTCCAATTCTTCATTCCTCTATGTCAACGGGCTTCCCGTTACAACATCGGAGATGCAAGGAGACGCCCGCAACATCAATGGGTCCACCTCGACTGAAGTTGTCGACCAGTTTCAGGTGATATCGAGTGGCATCCCCGCTTATTACGCTGGGCAGGGAATTACGAACCTCGTTACAAAATCGGGGACGAACAGCTTTCACGGGAAGGCGTATGAAAATCTGCGGAATACCGTATTCGATGCCGCGGGATATTTTTCGAAGACCACTCCGGTCGAACACCAGAATGAATACGGCGGCTCGCTAGGCGGTCCAATCCTTCGCAACCGGCTCTTCTTTTTTGGCAATGTTGACCGCTTCAAGATCACGAACGGAAATCCTCCCGGCTTTTACAGCCTTCCGACGGAAGCCGAACGGGCCGGCGATTTCAGTGCCTTGTCGTACCCGATCTATGACCCTGCGACGACGGTGTGTACCGCTGGCGTATGCACCCGCTCACCGTTTCCTGGAAATATAATTCCCTCCAGCCGAATCACCAAAATCGCGCAGCAACTGCAGTCCTATCTACCCGCAACCCAAAACTCGCAACTTCAAAACAACTTCTCAAATGCGTTTACGGCAGGCTCGACACAGAACACTTACCTCGGGAAAATTGACGGCACGATTGCCGCCAATCACCATGCCTTTGTGCTCTTCCAATATGGAAAAGTTTCGCCCATCGGTATCCCCTCCAATGGGGGAGCGCAACTTCCGCTGCCGTATGCCAGCACTCGCACTGCACTGCAGATCATCTGGCTTGGTCAGGTTGGCGAGACATGGGCAATCACTCCACACCTGGTGAACGTTTTTGCTGCGCAATTCAACAGGTTTGATACGCCTTTCACAAATCCAACCACTGGAGGAGGATATCCGTCAAAGGCCGGTATCACAGGATTGCCGATAGGGCCGCCTTCGGATGTGTTTCCACAAGTTAGTTTCGCCGGGCCTCAATCACCTACGGTCTGGGCGCTCAATAACAATACCGAAACCTTCAGTAATACCGCAAATACCTTTGTCTATCAGGACAACTTACAGTGGGTTCATGGGCGGCACAGCTTGACCATGGGCGGGCAAGTTATCCTACAACAGGAAAATACGCTGATACCCAACACGTTTGGCGGATTCAACTTCAGCAACACCGAAACCGCGGGGTTCGATGCGGCGGGCGGAATCCTCACGGCCACCGGCAATAGTTATGCCAGCTACCTTCTGGGTGCAGTGGACAATTCAACCGCTAGCGATACCTCGGTGCAAGAGACTGGCGCACGCTACAAAGGCTACGCCATCTATGCGCAGGACGACTGGAAGCCGACGCAGAAGCTCACCGTCAATCTCGGTCTGCGATATACCATCCCCAAACCGTTCACCGAGGTGCAAAACCGGAACTCCTGGTTTAATCCGAATGTCCCAAATCCGGCGGTAAATAATTACTCTGGAGCAGTGCAATTCGCTGGCCACGGCCCAGCCAGTTGTGAGTGCAATACGCAAGTAAAGACTCACTATCTTACCTTCGACCCGCGCGTTGGGGCAGCATATGCCATCAACAATAAAATGGTCATTCGCGGATCGTTCGGCATCAACCATTTCAACGGTGGTGGCCTGGGTGGAAATGCGTATTCGCAGGGAACCAGCCTATTGGGTTATTCCGCAAACCCATCGTTCCAGAGTCCTGATTCAGGGATTACACCTGCTTTCAGTTGGGCTACAGTGTCCGGATTTCCGGCCTATACCCCACCGCCATTCTTCGATCCCTCGCTCAATGCCGGCTTCAACACAACGAAGGGATCGACAGCAGGCTCCGTAAGTTACAACCGCCCGGATACCGCTGGACGCGCTCCCTATACGGAGAACTGGAATTTGACTTTCGAGCAGGCTTTTTCTTCGACCCTGGTATGGAACCTGAGCTATGCGGGAAGCCAAAGCCACGGCATCGGCGTGAATGGCGGCGTAGGTATCTATTCAGACCAGATTCTGCCGAAGTATCTAGCTTTGGGCAATCTGCTTCGGCAGCCTCTGACCCCCACGACATTAGGGGAGGCTCAAGCAATCTTTCCCGAGATAAAAATGCCTTATTCGAGCTTCGTGGGATCGCTAGGCCAGGCGATTCGTCCGTTCCCGCAATACTCGGGAATAGGAGATCCCTGGGCGCAGGCTGGTTCGGGAAGTTATAACTCCCTTCAGACGTCGCTGCAAAAGCACATGGGGAGAGGTCTTTACTTCCTGGCCTCCTATACCTGGAGTAAGAGCCAGAACAATACCGGAGGCGTAATCAACTTCGTCTACTCGAACCCGCGTTCCGCCTATGATCTGCATGCTGAGCGGTCAGTGAGCACTGCTGATCGTCCGCATCAGTTTTCGCTGGCATACGTCTACGCACTGCCTTTCGGGCGCGGTCATAACATCGGCAATGGACGCATAGCAGATCTTCTGATTGGTGGATGGCAAATATCCGGCGTCAGCCAATATATGTCCGGCAAGCCTCTCGGTATTATCGGTGCGGCATGTAATGTCCCTTACACCGGTGGATGTTATGCGGACTATGGTTCTACCGGGGTGGCCCGGATCAATGGATCGTATGGCAGTGGCAATCCTCGTACGACTCCTTATGTAAACGTAAAGGCATTCCAAAATCCCGCGCCATTTACTTTTGGAAATACACCGCGAACCATGGCATACGGCTTGCGGAATCCGTTGTCCTTAAACGAGGACGTGTCAGTTGGCAAGGATTTCCACGCTTCCGACCGGTTTACCGTTCGCTTTCAGGCGGATGCATTCAACGTCTTGAACCGTACTGTGTTCGGTGGAATCGGCACCAACATAACCAGCAGCAATTTTGGCTTCGTCAGCAATCAGGCCAATTCGCCACGCAAGTTGCAAATGGAGGGCTATATCAAGTTCTAGCCTCGATTTCCACACGTAGTCAAAAAGAAGAGGAGGGCGCATGCGACAAGTGCCCTCCTTTCCTCGCTCTTTAACTGAGATGATCGACAAACCTTAAATGATGAGTATTTCTCGGCCTCCTCCACGGATCATGTTCGGGTGTGGTACGGCGTGTCTGAGGAATCGCTGCACACCTATGAGGCCAGCGGTCTCAGCCACAGCGAGGGGTTCACGAACTATTCGGTCGATCTTGCGTCCGCCTCCGATTGGGACGAAGGCTCCGGGTATTCCGCCATCGTAATCGACGACCTCGATAGAATCGTGAAAGTTGCAGGTGCACTGCGAGCGTATGGCAAGGAATACCAACTCAAGGGCGAGGAGACGACCTCGCTCTCTGATTTAAGAAATGGCCTATCTATATTTATAGGAGCGTTCGACAACTCATGGACGCTGCGCTTTACCAAAGGGCTTCGCTATCACTTCGCCAACAACCCGGACATGTGCGGGTACCGATATCTCGAAGTCAGTATTTAGGCGCCATCGGACGCTCCTTACCTCTTTGAAATAGATTTGGGCCGGTCTCTACTGTTACCCTCCTGCCAGGAGATAAATCGCATTTATTTTCAATTACCTACGGGAGGTTAGGAGACTGCATTAACGTTGCGACGGCCTATCTCGCACTGTAGATTACAAATTATCGAACGAATCTGAATACGCATGAGAGCAAAACAGTGACAATGCATCTGCGCCAGAGCTAGCTTGCGGTCTGGAATGTGGAGAAGATCTGGGCAGTGGAGCCGGGCTATTACACCGTATGGGGTGGAGGGGCGTCGGAGGCAGCCCTCACGGCGCATTTTCTATTGAAGCCATGTTTGCCCTGAGTGAGTCGTGTGAAACAGAAGAATGGAGAGCTATGACGGTACAGAGCGGGACAGCATTATCATGGATTTGTGCAGCATTGCTGCTGGGGTTTTCTGGGAGCATTGCAGTTGGCGCTACCGCAACGCATAAGGAGCCGGTGGACTATGTCTCGCCCAACATTGGCGGCATCGGCCAACTGCTGACCGCGACGGTGCCTTATGTGCAGACGCCTCATGGAATGGCGCGTCTTGCGCCGATCACGACGCCGGGGATCAATGACCGCTATCTCGCGGACAAGATCTATGGGTTTCCGGCAGGACCGGCGATGCTGATGGCCTCCACTGGAACGGTGACGACACGAGCGAAGGATTATGCCTCAACCTTCGACCATGACTTCGAGACGACGACGCCGTACTATTATGCGGCGGACCTACAGAGTTGGGGTATCAAGGCAGAAGCTACGGCCACCCAGACGGCAGCCTATTACCGGTTCACACTGCCTGCGGGCTCTGACGCTCACCTGGTTTTGAGCATGAAGGATGGGGCGGAGCTAAGGGTCGTCGGCGACTCTGTGGTTGAAGGCAGCGAGAGGGCGGGCGGGACCGTCGCCAAGTTGTCAGAGCACGATGGTGAGACGCGAGAGTATTTTTACGCTGAGTTTTCAAAACCGTTTCGCCACTTCCAGACATGGCAGAAGGATGCTCTGTCTCAGAGCCCAATCCAGGCTGGAGACCACATCGGCTTCGTTGCAGAGGAGGGTGGTGCAGGAAGAGATCAGGTCGAGGTGCGCGTCGGACTCTCCTACATCAGCACGGAGCAGGCGCAGAAGAATCTGCAGCGTGAGATAGCTGGAAGGAGCTTCGAGCAGGTCAAGGAGCAGACGCGCGCAGTGTGGAATAAAACTCTAGGCGCGGTGCAGATCGATGGTGGAAGCGAGCGGCAGCGCACGATCTTTTACACTGCGCTCTATCGGTCCCTGGGACGCATGACCGACATCACAGAAGACGGAAGATACTTCAGCGGCTACGATCACAAAGTTCACGAGAGCGATGGGCATGACTTCTATGTTGACGATGGACTGTGGGACACCTACCGCTCGCTTCATCCTCTGCAACTGCTTCTTGAGGCGCCGCGGCAGGAGGACATGATCCGCTCTTATCTGCGGATGTATGAGCAGAGCGGCTGGCTGCCGTCGTTTCCTTCGGTGGCGGGAGAGCAGGCCGTGATGATCGGTCATCATGCGGCGGCTTTCATCCTCGATGCTTACATGAAGGGCTACCGCGACTTCGATGTTGAAGAAGCGTACCAGGCGATCCGGAAAAATGAGACCGAGGCGACGATGCTGCCCTGGAGTCGCGGCCCGCTGACGAGCCTGGACCATGTGTACTTCGATAAAGGCTTCTTCCCGGCGCTTGCCGCGGGAGAGACCGAGACGGTTCCCGAGGTCACAGGAGAGCGGCGCCAGGCAGTTTCGGTGACGCTCGAGACAAGTTACGACGACTGGTGCACCGCCCAGCTGGCCAAGGCCCTCGGCAAGCAGGATGACTATGCGTACTTTATGAAACTGGCGCACAACTACCGCAACGTGTTCAATCCGAAGATCGACTTCATGGCTCCGAAGAGTGCGGATGGACAATGGGTAGCGCACTTCGATCCGAAGCTTGGCGGAGGACAGGGTGGAAGGGACTATTTCACCGAGGTGAACTCATGGCTCTATACCTTCCACGTGCAGCATGACGTTGCCGGTCTCATTCAACTGATGGGCGGACGAGATCGTTTCAACGCCAAACTGGACCAACTCTTTGTAGAACAGTATGGAACATCGAAGTACCAGTATCTTAGCCAGTTTCCTGATTCAACGGGCCTGGTCGGGCTCTATGCGCAGGGCAACGAGCCCAGCTTTCATATTCCTTATCTTTATGACTTTTCCGGCCAGCCGTGGAAGACGCAACGGCATGTGCGCCAACTGATGGACATCTGGTATGGAGATGGACCGCTTGGTATTCCGGGAGACGATGATGGCGGTGAGACCTCGTCATGGTATGTGCTGAGCGCGATGGGATTTTACCCAGTCTGCCCCGGCAGTCCGGTGTATGAGATCGGCAGCCCGATCTTCGCGAAGACCTCGATTCGGATGGCGAATGGCAAGGAGTTCACGATTATCGCGAACCATGTCTCGGCGCAGAACAAGTACATCCAGTCGGCGCAGCTCAATGGAAAGAGCCTTGACACGCCATGGTTTGCCCATGCCGCGATTGCGAACGGCGGCAGCCTCGTGCTCGAGATGGGAGACAAGCCCAACAAGACCTGGGGCAGCACGCCTGAGGATGCGCCGCCTTCCATGTCGCCGACAGTTGCGATTGCAGCATCGGGAAGGAACGAATGACGATTGATCAAAGAAGGCAGATAACATCGCCGAGTCACGCGATGCGCACTATGAATTGGGAAGGGATTAGATCGTGAAGGAGATTTCAAAGATTCTGCGCTGGAGGGAGAACTCGCCCTGACTCTGCCGGAGCTCGACACCAGCGATGCTCAGATTCATTTTCATCAGCTACGCCTGTTCGAGGTCGAGGTCCGATATCGACTTTCCCAACCAAGGTCTGCATGCATAGGAACAGCAAGGACGAAAGAACAGTCACAACGGCGTGTCTGCAAGCTGCTCTTAAGACGAATTAAGCTAACAAAACCCATCTGGTTGTCCGGTTGCGGACGATGGCGTCAGCCCACCTTCACTTTAGCTCGGCTTGACAATATATCCGTAACGGATATATTGTCCGATGCATGGCGAAGAAGGATACAGCGCAGGCTCCGCTGACTCCCGCAGTGCTGCACATCCTGCTGGCGCTTTCGGCGGGAGAGCGGCACGGGTACGGAATCATGAAACAGGTGCAGGCGGACTCGCAGGGCAAGGCGAAGATGGGCCCGGGGACGCTGTATGGCTCGATGGGGCGGATGATGGAGGCCGGGCTGATCCGGGAGAGCGACAAGCGGGTCGATCCGGAGATGGACGACGAGCGGCGGATCTATTACGAACTCACAGGCGCGGGGCGGGCGGCGCTGGAGGCGGAGCTGACGCGGTATCGCGGCGTGGTGGCGGTGGCGGAAGGACGGTTGGCACATGACCACTAACGTCGCGGACCGGCGCTACCAGAGATGGTATGCGATGCTGCTGCGGCTCTATCCGCCGCCTTTCCGTGAGCGGTTCGGCGAGGGGATGGCGCAGACATTTCACGACCTGTGCCGGGAGCACAGGGACGCGGGGCGGGAACTGTTCGGGCTCGCGCTGTGGATCTTTTCGGAGACGCTGGCGGGAATCGTCAGGGAGAACATCATGCGTATGAACCAACTGGGAAAGACGATGTTGCGTGTCGCGCTGGGAGCGCTGGCCGTGTTGATGGTGCCGCTCGTGGCATCGCGTTTGGTGGAGGGATGGCACTGGAATGCGGGAGCTTTCGTGCGCGTGTATATCCTGTTTTTTGGGACGGGGATGGCGTATGCGCTCATCGCAAAGAAGATGGGCGTGTGGTCGTACAAAGCGGGCGTTGGCGTGGCGCTGGTGGCCGGGTTTGCCCTGGGGTGGTCGACCATGGTCCAAACGGCGGACTCGGGACATCCGGAGCGCCTGTGGTATCTCAGCGTGCTCGTGGTGGGATTCATTGGGGCCTTGCTGGCGCGGCTGAAGGCGCGGAGGTTGGCTCTCACTCTGTTCGCGATGGCGGCGACGCTTGGGCTGATTGCCGTGATCCTGCCTTCGGGTGCGCCGCCCGACATGGCGCGGAGAATGGCCATTGGGCATGGTGTCTACGTGGCGTTGTTCACCGCATCAGGTCTGATGTTCCGGCACGCGAGTTCGGCGGAATTGAAATAGGACCGAGGGCAGGTTCGGCTTTCCAGGCGAGGGGTTTTCTAATTCTGACGTTGAGCTTCCAGGTGATGTCGTCGAGCTGACCGGGGAGAAGACCGATAGGTCAGTTCCTCGGGAACGCTAATTCAGCCCGCTTATTTATGCAGTCTACTTCCGGCAGAACACCTAGCGCGGCGGCTCTATGGTTCGTTTATTTGGAAAATCTGATTGATTCACCCGCAAGTTATTCGAGGATGCGGGCGACGATGTCGTAGTCGTGGGACTCGGTGATTTCGGCACGGTAGAAGGTGCCGGGGACAAGGGCTTCGTGAGGACCAAAGTCGTTGATGAAGACCTTGCCGTCGATCTCGGGGGCGTGCAGCGGAGTGCGGCCCTCCCATAGAAGGTTCGTCTCTTCGCTGGGGCCTTCGACGAGCAGGTCGATCTCGCGGCCGATCCACTTTGATTTGGATTTGGCGCTGATCTTCTGCTGGAGCTTCATCAGCTTGCGGCGGCGGGCCTCGATGGTGCGCTTGGGGACTTTGAGCTCAGAGGCAAGCTCGAAGGCGGCTGCGCCCTCTTCGTCGGAGTAGGTGAAGACGCCGAGCCAGTCGATCTCGGCGGCGGTGATGAAGGCTTCAAGCTGCTTGTAGTCGTCTTCGGTCTCGCCGGGGAAGCCCACGATGAACGACGTGCGCAGGACGATGCCTGGGACGATGCTGCGTGCCTTCTCGATGAGCTTGAGGAAGACGTCTGGGGTTCCGCCGCGCTTCATGCGCTTGAGGACACTGGGGCTGGCGTGCTGGAGAGGGACGTCGAGGTACTTGGCGATGTTGTCGTGCTTTGCGATAGTTTCGAGCAGCCGCGTCGTGACTTTATTGGGATAGGCGTAGAGGAAGCGCAGCCAGCGCAGGCCGGGAAGTGCGGCGAGGGCTTCGAGAAGCTGGGCGAGGCCGTCCTTGATGCCGAGGTCTTCGCCGTAGCAGGTGGTGTCCTGGCCGATGAGGGTGATCTCGCGGACGCCCTGGGCGATGAGGTTTTCGGCTTCGGTGATGATCGACGACATGCGGCGCGAGCGGAACTTGCCGCGGAGCTGCGGGATGATGCAGAAGCCGCAGGGGTGGTCGCAGCCCTCGGCGATCTTGATGTATGCCGACGCCCTTGGCGTCGTCAGCATTCTGGGAGTGGTGTCGCTGTAAAGGTACTCGGGGAGAGCGGCGGTGGCCCCGTCCCAGGTGGCGCGGGAGAAGCGGCCCTGCCGCTCGCGGAGGTCGCCCTCGGGGCGGGAGGGCGTCTGGCCGTGCTCGATCTGGAGCTGCGGAGAGGATTCTTCGGGGCGGCTGTGCTGGTGGACGGCGCTGGGGGCGCGGTCGATCTGTGCCTGGGTGAGGATCTGGAAGGGGGAGTTGTTGGCGTGGCCGGTGGGCGTGAGGCCCGCTGCGCTAAGGATGGCTTCGAGTTCGCCGGTGCCTACGACCGCGTCTACCTCGGGGATATTTTTCCGGATCTCGTCGCGGTAGCGCTCGACCAGGCAGCCGGCGACGATCAGGCGCTGGGCTTTGCCGCCGTTGGCCTGCTTGTGCTGCACCATCTCGAGGATAGTATTGACCGACTCCTGCTTGGCCGATTCGATAAAGCTGCAGGTGTTGATGACGAGGATCTCGGCGTCTTCTGCCTGCGGAGTGATCTCTCCGCCAGCGTGGTGGAGCATGCCCATCATGACCTCGGAGTCGACCAGATTTTTGGGGCAGCCGAGGGAGACGAAGCCGATTTTGGGGCGGGGCACGGCTGACGCTGACTGGGTCAGCTCTTCGAGAATGGCAGGGGGAGTCACGGAAGCTCAATTATAGCGTTTTTTGCGGGGGTTTTATACCAGAGAGCGTTTGAATCGCCCTTAAAAGTCCACGGGCGCAGTGAACGAATGGTCTTTCAGCCGGTTCACTGCGCCCATGATGTTGAGTGATCCTGAGATCACGATATTGAAGCGGTTATGCCAGGCGGCGCTTCACGACTCCGGCGATGCCGACGAGGCCGGTGCCGAGGAGAGCGAGCGTGGACGGCTCGGGAACTGGCGATGCATTGGTTGTGGCCGAGAACGTCACGGTGCCGTTGCCCTGCGTGGAGAAGAGCAAGGTGCCGTCTGTGTTGTCGAAGCCCGCCGCATTGGTGGAAATGATGCCAGTGCCTGTGAAGAGCCCGAAGCCACCAGCGGTCGTCTCAGTGAGGGTGGCGAGGGTGTAGGTGACGACGGTTCCGTCGGTATTGGTCAGCGTTATGACTCCGCTGCCGGCAGCGTAGGGGTTGTAGTTGATGACCTGGGTGATGGTACCAGCTTCGCCCGCGGTGAGCAGGGTGTTGAACGAGCCGGTGATGGTGCTTGCCGCACCGACTGCGATCGAATCAGGGATGAAGGTGAGGGACGATCCGTTGTCGGTAACCGAGGCGCCGGTGATGGAAAACTGACCGGTGATTGGGGTTGCGTGAAGGACGGAAGGAGCCACAGCGAGAGCGGCCATGACTGCGAGTGAACCAAGAATCTTGCGCACTGTTGGAATTCTCCTAAGTAAATCTCTACCAGCTAGATGCAGATACTATAAGAATTGTTTTCGTGAAGTACTTTGCTCAGGAGAGTGCATTAAATTGCACATTTGAAATGACTTGCAGGATGTGCGCAGACCTTCGGCTTCGACCTGTTTCGAGCCGGAATTCCTCGATCTGTCACTGAATTTATAGTGCAAAAAATTGCAACTTTGACGACGTTCCCCTACGGTTTTGTGCCGCCGTTTGGGTCCCGGAATTTGTTTCGCTGGATGAGATATGACAAACACAAAGGGATTCTGCTTTATCTCTATTCAGTGACGGTGCGCTGACGATTGCGGAGACGGCGGATGGCGTCGGCATGGATGGCGAGCGCGATGAGTCCTCCGGCGATGGTGCAGAGTGCGCGGCGGTGCGCGATGACGGGGCCGGGGAGCGTGTTGAGCGAGAGCAGGAAGACGATGTATGAGGTGAGGAAGAGCGTATAGATGCCGTAGTTGACGGTGTTGGTGGCGTAAGACCAGAGGGCAAAGAAAGTTGTCAGGCCCGCGAGATAGAAGGGGTCCGGCCGGATGTGGACGAGAAAGATGGTGGAGAGGACTGCTCCGGCGAGGGTTCCGCCGACGCGGAGGAAGGCGCGGGAGAAGGTCTCGGAGAAGGCCGGTTTGAGGACGAGGAGCGCCGTCATGGGTATCCAGTAGCCGCTCTGGATGCCGAGATGGCGGTAGATCTCAGCGGAGATGGCGACGGTGAAGGCCATGCGGATGGCGAAGGGAAAGGTGGGAATCTGCAGCAGGTTTTCGAGCATGGCGCGAAGGCGCAGAAGCATTCGATAGCGGGCGAAGTTGCTATTGAACAGATGGCTTAACTCTTCGCTGCCGGTCTGACGGATGGCGCTGAGGTTGGCGGCAAGCTCGGGAAGAAGACGAAGGCAGAGGCTGGTGATGAGGATTTGCAGCGCTCCGCCACCGCCGATGAGGAGCGCCCGAAGCAGCGCGGAGTGGAAGTTGGCAGGGAAGGCGGAGGCGACGAAGAGGGTGATGGCCGATTGTTGGCCGACCCAACTGATGCCTGCGGCGCGTGCGGTGAGAATGCCGTAGATAAACCCCCATGCGGCTGCGGCGAGGACAAGCGTGAAGCCGCGGTGGCCGACGAGCATCCCGATCATGGTGGAGAGGAAGACCGCGCCGGTAGCAGCGATCATGGGCAAGAGCCGCGAGTCGGCGATGCGCTGGTTGACGCCGAAGCCGATGGTAAAGGCTCCGCCGCCGGCGATGAGACCGGCGGAGGGATGGCCGAGAGCGACTCCGAGAAAGAGGCAGAGGCCGATGGCGATGACGCCGATGAGCGGGACGCGGAAGGAGAGCTGCTTCCAGTCGAAGGTGTAGATGTCAGCGAGGTAGCCGTGGCGGGCTGGCGTGGGTGGGGTGGTGGTCGGCGGCATTCTTGTTTCTTTAGGATGCCGCAGGTAGGGCGCTAGTTCCGTGACCGTGTAGAGAGATGTAACCCAGGTCCCAAATGCGGGACCTGGGGCACCCAAACGTCGGAGCAGGCAGTCCGAAATCATGCGGTCACAGTACTAGGTCCTGTCCATGTGTTGAAGGATTGGAGCCAGCAAGTAAGCCACGAAGAAGCCTGCGCTCCAGATCGCGGCTGAGATCCAGAGCAGGATTCTGCTCATTCTGGTTGCCGCTCCGCACGCGGTGGAATCGTTCGCTGGACAGGCTTCGCCTTGCTGTAGGCGCGGTACCATCCAATAGGTCACGACGAAGCTGGTGGCGATCAGCACGCCGGAGATGCTGAAGGTCCAGATTTTGTGGCGTGATAGGGTGACGAGCCAGGGTGCAACAGATAAGAGCGAAGCTACCGTCGCTCCCATTCCCAGCAGGACAAGGACGGAGGGCAGCGCACAGCAGAGCAGCGTGCTGAACGAGCTGAAGAGGGAGAAATAGTTGAGCAGCGTGGCGCGGCGGCTACGCTGCTCGGGAGCATTCGGCAAGGCGAGCGCGTTCATTGCACCTCCGTGATGGTCTTGTAGTGCAGGCTATCGGGCAGCTTGCCCTTTGCGGCCTGAGGCAGAAGACCGCTGACTTCGACCAGCTTGCCCATCAGCGCGGCGATGTCTGCTGGTTGAGCAGAAGGCGTGAGCGTGTAGTGGTCGCTGGTCCCAGCCACTTCAAGAATGGGTGCGCTTGCCGTGCCGGTGAGTTTGCCGCGCACGACTACGGTCGCGTCTTTATGAGTGAAGCCGTTTTTTTCGACGGCTTCTTCAAATTGGTGCATCCCGGCGGTGTTTCCGGGGGTGAGGGCGATTGTTACAAGGCCGGTATTGAGATCTACATTAACCGTGTCCACGCCCTTGATCCCCTTCATGGATACGTGGATGGCGTGGGCGCAGGGTGCGCAGTCCATGCCGAAGACGGTCATATTGACGTGCCTGTATTCGGCGTGTGCGGCGGAGGTGAAAAACAGAATCAATGCGAGTACGAAGATCTTCTTCATGGCGAAATCCTTTCAATATGCGTGCGAGGAGTATTTGAGGTAGCTGAAGTTGATGGAGAAGCGAATGCTCTCGCGGCCATAGAGCGAGCGGGAGGCGTCTCGATAGAGAGGGGCCTGAATGCCGCCCTCGATGGCAACGTCTTTGAGGATGGCGAGGATGGAGGGGCCGAGCCACAGGCTGGTCGTTTCGCTATGGGGCACGAGGCTATTCTGGCTACGCACGGCGCCGGTATGCTCGCCGGTCAGCTCGGCAAAGCCGCGATAGTCCCAGTGGTTGACGTCGCGGCGCAGACCGGGCGGACGGTAGCCGTAAACCGTGCTCCACGAGATGGTGTCGGGACGGCGGTCGGTGTGGGCTTCGGCGAAGCGGGTGTAGCCTCCGCCGAACCAGAGGTATTGGCTGCGCGAGGCGAGGCCGGATGCAACGGTTGCGGCCACTCCCGGTGCGCGATGGAGGCTGGCGAGGACGCCGCTGTCCTGCTGTGGGCCGGGAACGACGAGCCCGAGGGATGCGGTTGATTCGATTCGCCGCCCGACCGAGGTGACGGAGTGCTGGAACCGCCAGGCGACAGCGCCTGACCATTCGCCTCCTCCGGCGAGGCGGGTTTCAGGGAGTGCGGCGTTGCCGAAGGTAGCAGGCATAACTGCGGTGATGGTGATGTGTGGAGTGATGCCGTAGCCGATCTGCGAACTCTCGGTCAGCGCGGTCCCTTGCGAGCTGTGTCGACCGATGAGTCCGGTGTCGAAGCTGAACTCGCCCTGCGAATTTACGGGCGTGGCGTAGCCGAATACAGGCCCATGCCCAGCGGCCAGCGCGGGACTGGCCAGCGTTAGAACGCCAGCCAAAGCCAGAATGATTTTCATGGAATGCTTCCTTTGGTCTCTTTGAATTTCAGGAGAAGTTAACAGGTGGGTTCAGGCACACGTCGAAGTGCGCCCGCTGTCAAAGACCGGAAGCGGAGATCAGATTCGTAGAACGGTGGTTCGAGCGATGAGCAGGCCGGGTGGGGAGTGTTCTGCCAGAGATGTCTGCCGGGTGGGATTGTCGAGGGTGACAGGCATTGTGAAGCTGTCGATCTGCGTGAGGACGATCCACTGGACCGCAAGCGATGCGGACTCGGTGGCGGCCTGGGGCGAATCGTTGCGGACGACCGTCCGGCAGCAGCCCATCTTTGCCATCTCGCCGCATTGGCCGCGCATGGAGCGGCAGCAGGCGCTCTCTTCGTGGCTCATCGCGAGGGTGGTCACGCAGGCCATCACCGGTGCGGCTGAGGCCAGCAGAAGCAAGACTGCGACGAAGCTGAGGAGACGGCGCATGACCTTCTCCATTATAGAAGCCTCGGAGTGAGGAACGCCGATTGCAGCTATGGAGACAAGCAAAAGCACTCCCCCTTCGCGGAAGGATGACAAATCATGTGGCGGAAGGATGGCAAATTATGTTGCCAGTCAGGGGAGCCTCTTTGCTTCGGCCTCGGGGTTCCAGTAATCTTTGCCGCTGAGGAATCTTGCCGGTAGAAATTGCTTGGCTTGAGCAGAGGTGAGCTGGTGCGACCAGGGAGCGCGAGCGGTGGGATTTGAGCCGGGGCCGGTGCTGTTGGATTCGGCGTAGAAGGCGGTCTGCTCGTTGGACGCCTTGCCCCAGTTGTTCCAGCCTGCGGGCGGGACATCGCCGGGCAATTCGGTGTTGATATAGACGACCCGGGAGAAGGGACGCCAGGGGCGGCCAAGGCCGACACTGGCTTTTGCGGAGGAAGCGATGCCGCTGGTGACCTTGCTGTTGAGGATGACGTAGCCGGTGGTCTGGTCGGCGGCCGTGCGGGACTGCGCGGTGAGGTAGCCGGGGCCGTTGGCATGGAGTTCGGTGTGGTCGAAGACGGCGGTGGCGTTGCCGAAGATGAAGTCAACGCCGCCTTCGATGTACGAATCGACGTAGTACTGGCGGCCGTAGTCGGCGAAGAGCGTGTCCTGATGGCCGAGGAAGCGGCAGTGCTTGAAGATACTGCGGTCGCTGCGGTTAGCTACGGCGACGGCTTGGCCAGTGTTGCCGGCGGTGTTCTCGAAGGTGATGTTGTCTGCTTCAAATCCGGCACCGTTGATCTCGACAGTCTCGGTAAAGAAGGTGCCGCCGGCCTGCTTTGCATTAAGCGAGTTGGTGATGACTACGTCTTCGGGTGACTTTCCCATACCGAGGAATGTGATATTGGGGTGGTTCTGCGTAACGATGACACGCTCATGATAAGTACCGGGGGCGATCTCGATATAGACACGGGCGGGCCGTCCGTCCTTGCCGGGGGCCGGACCTGCGAAGGGGTGATGGTCCATCGCCATCTGGATGGTGGGGAACTCGGCGGTGCCTTCGATGCCGGTGGTGACGTCGGGGAAGACGCGGACGTGAACGTCCTGTGCAGAGGCTGGAGCGCACGCACTGAGCGAGAGGGCAAGCAAAAGTGGTAGGACAAGTCGCATGATGCATAGCGTATGAGGTGGAAGAGGTTATTGGCAATTTTTCGCGTGGCGCAGGCGATTGCCGGAGTTTTGGCATCCGGCCCGGCGATGTTAGGATGGTGTTGTGCCGGGTCCTACGCGACGTAATCCCGCCAACCCCGCCAGGTCCGGAAGGAAGCAACGGTAACGGGCTAGTATGGGCGCAGTGGGTCGCCCGGTACACTTTCTCCCCCTTCTTTCCAACGACCTTCTCTTCTCTTTTACTCTGAAAATCTGCAAGCCCTGGGCGACAAAGCGCAGAGGACTGAGTCTGTGGTCGAGTGTGGTACGTCTTACAGCGGATAGTGTTGATAGCGAATAGTTTTGTATTCTGGTTGCTGATGAGGTGATGAATTTGAGTTTGACATTGAGGCCGCAGGCGCAGGTGAGAGCGAAGATCAGTTCGGTGGGTGCTTATGTTCCGCCGCGTTTGTTGACCAATGCCGATCTCGAAAAGATGGTGGAGACGAACGACCAGTGGATTGTGGAGCGCACGGGAATCCATGAACGGCACATCGTCGAAAAAGGCGTAGCCACCAGCGATCTCGCGGTGGAGGCGGCGAAGCGGTGCCTGGCGGCCCGGGGGATTGAGGCCAGCGAGGTTGAGGCGATCATTGTTGCGACTGTGACCCCGGACATGTTTTTTCCGGCGACGGCCTGCCTGGTGCAGGACAAGCTGGGCGCGAAGGGAGCATGGGGGTTCGATCTCTCGGCCGCCTGTTCGGGCTTTCCCTATGCGCTGCAGGTCGGCGCGAAGCTGATTGAGAGCGGCGTTCACAAGAAGGTCATGGTGATTGGGGCAGATGTGATGAGCTCCATTCTGGACTACACCGACCGGTCTACCTGCATTCTGTTCGGAGACGGCGCGGGTGCGGTGCTGCTGGAACCGGCCGAAGAAGGCGAGGTCGGCATGGTGGATTTTGTGCATGAGATCGACGGGTCGGGTGCGTCGTCACTCTACATGCCGGGCGGCGGAAGCCTGAATCCTTCGACGGCGGAGACGGTGGCGCAGAAGATGCACTACGTTCATCAGGCTGGCGGGGCGGTATTCAAAGTTGCGGTACGCAAGATGGCGGAGTTGAGCGAGACGTTGCTCGAGCGGAACGGGCTGACCGCCAACGATATTGACTGCTTTATTCCTCACCAAGCGAACAAGCGGATCATTCTGGCGACAGCGGAGCGGCTGGGGATGCTGGAGGAGCGGGTGATTATCAATATCGGCGAATACGGCAACACGACGGCGGGGACCATTCCGCTGGCGATGTGTACGGCGCTCGAACAGGGGCGGTTGAAAAAGGGAGATACCGTGCTGCTGGCCTCGTTTGGCGGTGGATATACGGTGGGGACGACGCTGTTGCGCTGGGAGATATAAGCCGGGCGCGGCCGGGGTCAGCTTGTTGTGTTGGGATGGTCGATCAGCTTGGTCGAGCGGGCGCTGACCGTTCTGGACGTCTTGTAGAGCTTCCAGAAGGCGACGGCGCAGCCAATGAGGATGCCAGCCCAGATGACGATGAGGATGGTCGTGGCCCATCGGGCGGAGAAGCGGTTCCAAAGATGAAGGACGTGTCTGCCGTAGATGACACCGAGCCATGCGGCAAAGGCATGGCGCGCACCGCGGCTCACGGTGAAGATGGTGAGGAACTTCTTCTTCGACATCTTGAGCGCGCCCGCGGCGAGAACAAAAGGTGAGAGCGGCATTGGGGGCGGCAGGATCGCAGGCAGGGCGATAGCGAGGATTGCGTGCTTTTCCATCCAGCCGCTGACATTTTTGAAGATGCGGGCGGGGACGTGTTTTTCAAGGAACTGCATACCGCCGGCATGGCCGACCTGGTAGCTGAGGTATCCGCCGACCGCGGAGCCTGCGGTGGCGAGCAGGACGAGCAGAATCCAGTTGGACCTTTGCGCGGCATAAATGACAAGCATGATGTCGGTCACGCCGGGGACGGGCAGCGGGACAAAGGACGAATCGACGACGGAGACGAGAAAGATGCCGAAGACGCCGAAGCTGACCAGGAGATGGAAGAACCTGCCGGAGTGATGGTGCGGGGCGGCCAGAAGGAAGGCGAGAACGTGCTTCGCCGGATCGGTTGCGGCTGCGGTGGTAACTGCGGTGCCGGCAAGGAACTTCATGGTCAAATATGACGCTAACAGAAGTTTGGAAGTCTCAACGCGGATATTGCTGCGAAGTGATGATGCCGCTAGAGAAAGCGAAAGTTCGTGAGTGGGGGGAGAGCGCCGATCTCGGCGGCGTACCGGCGGAAGAGTTCCATGGCACGGATGCAGTCGGGGGTGAGGGCGTAGTGGATGTTTTCGGTGAGGTAGTACCGGATGGTCTCGGCCGGGACAGCGATGCGCGGCGTCCACTGTCCGACGAGGTCTTCGATATGGGCGAGGCCGTGGTCGCGTGAGGCGGTGAGGTCTTCGGTGAGTTGACCGGGCGCGATGTGGCTAACGCTGAGGGCTTCGGGGCGGACGGCCCAGACTGCGGCGACCCAGGGCAGACCGGTGCGGGTGGTCCACTCGTGGGCGAGATCGATCCATTGGCAGGGGCCGACGGCCTGTTCGATCTCGGCGCGTGACTCGAGCGCCAGCAGGGCCGGATCGCCGATGAGCAGCGCGGCATCGGTTTGCTGGAGCATGGCGATGGGGTCGGCGGGATGCTGAATAAAAGCGGGCTGCGTGCCGAGGAACTTGCGGAAGAGGATCTCGGCGTAGGCGAGCGAACTGCGTGATGCAGTATCGGCGGCGATAGTGCGGACAGATTCGAGGGTGTGGGCTTGCTTGACGATTAACTGAATGGAGCGGACGCGATTGAGAGACGCGATGGTGCAGCCCGGGACGATGGCGAGGTCGGGCGTGAGCGAGGCGATGGGGATGAGGCCGAGGTCGGCGCGGGCGGCAAGGAGTTCGTCGGCGCAGAGGGCGGGCTTCGTGTAATGGAGGCTGTAGCGCTCGGCGAGCTTTGCTGCGAGCGGCGGATGTTCGAAGTCCCACATCAGTGGTGCGGGGTTAAGGAAGTTGATGGCGGCTACGCGGACGGGATGGGATGATTTAGGCAATGAGACTAGTTTATTAGAGAGAGCGAGATTGCTCTAATAGGCAGGCATCAACACTGCTTTATTGAATAGATGGATATCAAAACTGCTTTAATAGATGTTGACGGGAGGGCTTTCGATGCAGCGTGCGATAGTCGGTTTCTATCAGGATGAAGAAGGCCATTGGGCGGCGAAGTTGGAGTGCGGGCATGGGCAGCATGTGCGGCACGATCCTCCATGGATGGTGCGGGAGTGGGTCCTGCGCGAGGAGACCCGGGCGGAACGGATAGGGCGATTACTGGAGTGCAAGAAATGCGATGAGGAACCGAGCCATCTGTAGGGTAGGATTCTTGACGGTCCAGAAATTGCTGTGAGTGTGCTGTCTGGAGGTTCTATGGCGGATGGATTAAGCAGGGTTGGCCGCATTTTATTCGGTCTGGCGATGGTGCTTTTTGGGCTTCTCTATCTGTTCCATGCACGTGGGACAGGACCGGCGCCGGGACCTCCATGGGTTGCCGAGACGGGGATTCTGGCGTGGCTGATCGGGGCAGGGTTTGTGGTTGTCGGCATCTCCATCCTATTGAAGATGGGGGCTAGGGCGGCAGCGGTTTCGCTTGGAGTTGTTCTGCTGCTGCGGGTGTTGATTGCTTTTGTGCCGCAATGGATCAGGCACTCGCACGATCCGGGCCCGTGGACCAGTGGGGCCGAGATCATGGCGATGGGCGCGGCTGCGCTGATACTGGCCGGTGAATTGGAGTTGTTGAACTCCATGTCGTGGGAGAGCCTTGTGATAGTGGGGCGGTTCCTCTTCGCAGCAGCGCTGGCGGTCTTTGGGGTTCAGCACTTCCTGTACGCCAGGTTTATCGCGACACTGATACCTTCATGGATCCCCGGACATCTCTTCTGGGCTTACTTTGTGGGAGTTGCGTTTGTCGCCGCCGCTTTGAGCATCGCGACGAAGATCCAGGGGCGTCTGGCCGCAGCTTTGCTCGGATTGATGTTTTTATTATGGGTGATTGTGCTCCATGTGCCGAGAGTGGCGGCGGCCCAACATGATGGAAACGAGTGGACCAGTGCGATGGTGGCGCTGGCGATGAGTGGCGGAGCGTTTGTGCTGGCGGGAGCTTTGCGGCGGTCTGATCGTTGAAGCGGTTGGGTGCAATCAAGTGAAGAGGATTGAAGACGTAGTTCGATCCCATCTCGTCGCTGAATGGGACGGGATAATAGGAGAAAGCAAAGATGCCTTCGCGGGTGGTCACGAAGGCATCCAGAAGATTCTTGTTAGAGGGTTGACTTTGTCCGCCTGCGGAGTGTCTCTACCAAACCAATTAGACCCGTGCCGAGCAGCAGAATACTGCCGGGCTCCGGGGTTGTTGCGATCTGGCCACGAATCTCGCCTCCGGGAAACTCAGCGGTGTGAAGGTTGGCGTAGGTGTCTCCACTGTTGAGGCCTGCGATGAAGGCAGTTTCTGCATCCCCCACGGTTCCACCTGATGCCGTGATGAAGGCTGCGTTGTAGGTGGAAGCCAGGGTTAGGTCAACGGTGTTGGTGTAGGTGCCGGAGGTGGCAGCGGGGAGTCCCACGAAAGGAACTGCAACGATAGCGTTGACGCCTTCGGGAGCGCAGCAGTGAATATGCCCTGCGGCTGGGGGACCGGTGAGATCGGAGAAGGAAAGGTCGATGAAGAGGCTATCGCCAGTGAGGATGAAGGTGGCGGTACCGGTTCCAGAGACGGCGTGGGGTGGAACTTCGTTGGCTCCGCTAAGGTTCGCGGTGTAGGTGATGGAACTTGCATGTGCGGGCAAGGCAATACCCAGGGCGAGGACAAGGGCCCCGGCAAGAAAGATGCGTTTGAGCATGATCTTCTCCGATGACGAGGATGGGCGTGCGGGTATGGGTACCGCAATTCGATGACCCAAGCGCGTGCGGTCACGAGAGATCTTAGCGAAAGGAGGCGAGGTCATGTCGCAAGTTTTTGCGCGTTTTTAGGAAATATCGTTCTGTCCGCAGCGGCTGGCGTGCTTATACGTGCTTATATTAGTTGTGGTAAAGATGAGGTGGTATGGGCTTGGTGCACCGGTCAGAGCAGCAGACGGTTGAGAAGCAGGAGATGTCGCGGCTGGCATGGATGGCTTTGACGCTAACGCCCGGAATGGGGCCGACGCGGATTGCAAGAGCGGTGAAGGCGCTGGGAGCGGCGGAGCGGCTGTTCGAGGCTTCGTTGACGGAGTTGGAAGCGACGGGGATGCCCGCGCAGTCGGCGCAGTTCATCTTCGAGGGTAAGGCGCGGACGGCGGCTGAGGACGAGATGCACCGTGTAGCCGAGGCCGGCGGCAGCATCCTGACGCAGGAGGATGAGGCTTATCCGGAGCGGTTGCGGGAGATCTATGACCCACCGGCGGTGCTGTGGATTCGCGGGAACGCGGACCTGCTGGCGCGGCCGGGAATCGCCGTGGTGGGCACGCGGCACCCTTCGCCCTACGGTGCGGGGATGGCGGAGATGCTCTCACGCGACCTGGCGAACCGGCGACTGGTGATCCTGAGCGGGATGGCGCGTGGCGTAGACACTGCGGCGCACAAGGGTGCGCTTGAGGCAGGCGGCAAAACGGTGGCGGTCTGGGGGACGGGGATCGACGTGATCTACCCGAAGGAGAACAAGAAGCTGGCCGAGAATATCGTTGCGTCGGGTGGAACGATTGTGAGCGAGTATCCGCTGGGAACGTTCCCTGCACCCCAGAACTTCCCAATTCGGAACCGGATCCTCAGTGGAATGAGCATTGGAGTGCTGGTCATCGAGGCGGCGGAGTATAGCGGTACCCGAATTACCGCGCGGTGCGCGATGGAGCAGAACCGCGATGTCTACGCTGTGCCGGGCAACGTGACCAACAAGAATGCGTGGGGGCCTAACACACTGATTAAGCAGGGGGCTAAGCTCACAGCGACATGGGAGGATATCTGGGAGGATCTGCCTTCTCAGGTGCGTCATCAATTGGAGGATGAACTGGCGGCTGGAGGGGGAGATGAATCGAAAATTGCGGAGACTGCATCTCTATTTAGCAACAAGCCGCTGCCGGAGCATGAGCAGATGGTTCTGGACAATCTGCGGCACGATGAGTCGACGCAACTGGATGACCTGATAGAGCGGCTGGAGGCGGAGTTGGGGTCTGCTGAGATTTTTACGGCGCTGTTTGAACTGGAGCTTGCGGGCCGCGTCCGGCAGTTGCCGGGCAAGAATTATGTGCGCTCGTTCTAAGGATGAACCTTGCAGCCAGTCTTCCGTATGTTACCTGAAGATAATGTAGACGGAATGCGAGATGGACAGTCTATTGAATACAAATCAGGTGCTTTTCGATATGGATTTGGACGAGTTTTGAGTTTTGCAGAACGACCGGGTTCGCATATTTCCGGCAACTCGTGTTAGGTTCGCATTGGAATCCTGCGCGACGGAACATTGGTTAAGGTAGTGGTTTTTGGTGGACGAAGGGAACGAATGGCTAAATCACTTGTGATTGTCGAATCGCCGGCGAAGGCGAAGACGATCAATAAATATCTCGGCAGCGACTATATTGTGGAGGCTTCGATTGGCCACATCATGGACCTGCCGAAGAACGACATTGGTGTAGAACTGAAGAAACGGACGTTCGAGCCGACGCTGATCGTGTCGCCGGGTAAGGAAAAGATTGTTGAGCGATTGAAGAAGCTGGCGGCGAAGTCGGAGATGGTCTATCTTGCTCCCGACCCGGACCGCGAAGGCGAAGCGATTGCCGCGCATCTGTCGATGCAGCTTCTGCCGGTGATGAAGGACAAGTCGAAGATCCGGCGGGTCACCTTCAACGAGATTACGCAGAAGGCGGTCAAGGCTGCATTTGCCCATGCCCGCGATGTCGATGAAAACCTGGTGGACGCGCAACAGACACGGCGCGTGCTCGACCGGCTGGTGGGATATCAGGTCTCGCCGCTGCTGTGGGACAAGGTGCGCCGTGGACTGAGCGCGGGCCGCGTGCAGACGGTGGCTCTGCGCCTGATCGTCGAACGCGAGCTGGAGATCAATAACTTCGAGCCGGTGGAATATTGGACGATCCATGCGACATTGAAGCCGAGCCCGGATGGGCAGGAGTTTGTCGCCCGGTTTGTAGGAATCGATGGCGTTGCAGCGCGTGTCGCCAACGGAACAGACGAGGCTGGGAAAGATCTCTTCATCGCAAGTTCGCTGCCGAACCAACAGCGGATCGATGAGGTCGTTGCCCAGCTTGAGAAGGCAAGTTGGTCGGTACGTTCGGTCGAGCGCAAGGAGCGCAAACGGAATCCCACGGCCCCATTTACGACCAGCAAGCTGCAGCAGGACGCTTCGAGCCGGTTGGGTTTTAATGTTCGGCGAACGATGGGCGTGGCGCAGCGTTTGTATGAAGGCGTTGAAATTGGCAAGGAAGGTACGGTTGGCCTGATTACGTACATGCGTACCGATTCGACCCGCGTCTCTCCCGATGCGATCGTCGAGGCACGCGAATACGTTCAAAAAAATCTTGGGGCACAGTATTTGCCTGCGAAGGCGAACGAGTACAAGAGCAAAAAGGATGCGCAGGACGCGCATGAAGCGATTCGGCCAACGAACGTTGCGTTTACGCCAGAGTCCATTCGCAAGAACCTGAGTGAGGAGCAGTACAAGCTCTACAAGCTGATCTGGCAGCGCTTTGTCGCTTCGCAGATGGTGCCCGCGGTGTTCGACCAGACGACCGTCGATATCGCTGCGAAGGCGGACAGGACTTATGACTTCCGCGTGTCCGGATCGGTGATGAAGTTCGATGGCTTCCTGCAGGTCTACGAGCAGATCGCCGAGAAGAAGGACGAAGACGAGGGACTCGACAACAAGCTGCCCGCGTTGAACGACGGCCAGGCGTTGACGAAACAGAAGATCGATTCGGAACAGAAGTTTACCGAGCCGCCGCCACGATACAACGAGGCTTCGCTGGTGAAGGTACTGGAGGAGCGCGGCATCGGCCGGCCTTCGACCTACGCCTCCATCATTAATACAATCCAGGACCGCGACTATGTGAAGAAGATCGGTGCGAAATTTGTGCCGACCGAAATCGGCACCGTCGTCACCGGATTGCTGGTCAAAAACTTTCCTTACATCTTCGACACGCAGTACACGGCGACGCTCGAAGGCGAGTTGGATGCTGTGGAAGAGGGCGAGGAGAAGTGGACCGATCTGTTGAACAGCTTCTACGACCACTTCGAGAAGGAGTTGAAGGTTGCCGGCACGAAGATGGAAGACATCAAACGCATGGAGCATGCGACGACCGAGGTCTGCGATAAGTGCGGCAGCCCGCTGATCTTGAAATGGGGCAAGTTCGGCAGCTTCTACTCATGCAGTAATTTCACGAAGGTAAAGCCGATGACGGTCGCTCTCGGTCCCTGGAAGAAGGACCCGAAGGCAGTCACGAAGAAGGTGACGGCTGCATTCGATTTTCCCATGCTCGTGAAGGCGACGACCGATGATGTCATCGAGTATTCGAAGGAGGTTGACGATGCGAAGGAGTTGTCGGCTTCGATCAACGCAGCGGCCGAGCAGGGAAAGAAGGTCACCGTCGAGCGAGTGAGCTGCGACTTCACCAAGGAGAACTTCGCCGCCAAGCCGGACCTCAGCGCACCGGGCGCGGATGACGTGCCCGAGGAAGAGTTCTGCGACAATTGCGGACGCGTGATGGTTCTGCGCAATGGGCCGTGGGGACCGTTTATGGCCTGCCCCGGATACAACGAGGACCCGCCCTGCAAGACCATCCGCAAACTGACGCAGAAGGTGCAGCAGAAGCCGCCTGTGCAGTTGGAAGAGATGTGCCCGAAGTGCGGCAAGCCGCTTCTGCTGCGGAACGGGCAGTATGGCGAGTTCATCAGTTGCAGCGGATATCCGAAGTGCAAATACATCAAGCAGGAGCTGCTGGATGTGCCGTGCCCGAAGTGCGGAGGCGAGATCGCCGTGCGCAAGACCAAGCGCGGCGACACGTTCTACGGATGCGTGAAGTATCCGAAGTGCGACTTCGCCTCGAACCTGAAGTTGGTCAATCAGGCCTGCCCAAAGGGAGATAGCTCCTATCTTCTCGAAGTGACCAACGAAAAGGGGACTTATCTGGTCTGCCCGAACAATCGTGAGGCGCTGCCGAAGAGGCGCAGGAAGAAGGCCGCTGCGGAGGAGGAGCCGACGACTCCGGAGTGCAGCTACGAGAAGAAGATCGCAGGGCCTGCTCCTGCTGCCGAGCGGCCAGACCCGGAGAAGACCCGGCCTGTGGTTGAGAGTGTTGCATAAAAAGAATGGCACAATAAAGAACGACAAAGGGGAACGGATGGCAACTGCAGCGGACGCTGAATTGATACTGCGGCTCTATGAGCTTCGACAGGAAGAGGCACTACGGAACGCGCGGCGGTTTATGGTCTTCGACTTTAATCCGAAGACGCTCGAAGAGCTGCGAGCGGTGTCGCGGGATGTAAAGTCCGAGCACAATCCCGCGTGGAGGCAGACGCTGAGCTACTGGGAGATGGCGGCTTCACTGGTGCTGCGCGGTACGCTCAACGCGGATCTCTTTCTGGACTCGAACGGCGAGGGCATCCTGCTCTATGCAAAATTTCATCACTTTCATGCCGAGACCGAAAAGCAGTCGGGCAATCCGTTCATGCGGCACACGGCTGCGCTGGTTCAGAAATACCCGGTTGCCAATGCTCTCTATCAGGATTTTTCGAAGAGATTCGCTCCTGTTTCCACCTCTGCGTAGAGGAGAGCCGGTCTCACCGCGCCTTCCTTTTCGGCATCGTTTCTGTTACAAATAGGTTGATAGCTTTAAGGGATCATCCCTTCGCCCGTGGGCCACGCGTGTGGTTTACGGGCTGTAACTTCTTGAAAAGAATAAGGTAGCGAACAATGGCAAAGGCAGTATGGAATGGCCAAACGCTGGCCGAAAGCGAAACATACGAAACGGTTGAGGGAAATATTTATTTTCCGGAAGAGACGGTTAAACGCGAGTTTTTGAGGCCCAGTTCGACGACCTCCAGTTGCCCCTGGAAGGGGCAGGCACGGTACTATACGGTGGTCGTGGATGACCAGGAAAACCAGGACGCGGCGTGGTATTACCCCGATCCAAAGCCTGCGGCGCGAAATGTAAAGCACCACATCGCCTTCTGGCGCGGCGTGGAAGTCACCAAATAATTTGAGAGCGATGCAAATGGGAGAGGCTTCGGCCTCTCCCATTCTGCGTTAAGCTAATATGCCTGCGCCTGGTCCAGAGGAAGACGGACCTGAAAACAGGTGGCTCCGGGTTTCGATTCGACCGTCAGGAAGCCGGAGTGGCGGCTGACGATGCGTTGGGCGGTGTCGAGGCCGAGGCCAAGGCCGTGGCCGGGAGCCTTCGTGGTGAAGAAAGGCTCGAAGATGCGGGATTGGATGGCCGGGTCAATCTCCGGGCCGTTGTTCCAAACCTCGATACTGGCCATGGTTCCGGTGAGACAGGTGCGCAGGCGAAGGACGCCGGGCTCGCCGCTCGACCGCATCGCTTCGATCGCGTTCTCGATCAGCGCCGTCCAGACCTGGCTGAGCTCGCTGCCGTAGGCACTGATGGGAGGGAGCGCGGGGTCGAAGTCGCGTTCGATGGTGATGCCCTGCAGCCGCGAGGAGAACATGGCCAGCGTGGTTTCGAGCGACTGCGCAAGATCGATATCCTGAATAGGCGCCTGGTCCATGTAGGAGTAGTCCTTGATAGCGCTGATGAGGTCGAAGATTCGCACCGTCGAATCGACGATGGCCTCCGTCATGCGCTCGACGCGCAACGAGGTGGCGAAGGTGGCAATCGTGATGGGGATGAGTTCCGCCGGTGCATGGCGCGCGAGATCGTCGAGGTGTTCGAGGGTGATTCGAGTCTCGGAGAGTGAAGGCGCGATCGTCCACGGCTCAGCGACGTTGTGAGCGACGAGCCATTTCGTGAGCTGCTCCTCGCGGTCGGAAGACGCCAGCGGGTTCTGCGGCGCGACCGTCTCGCTGGAGTACGCGGCCATGTTGGCGCGGGTGCGGATCACCCAGTCTTTATAGATCTTGGACTGTTCCGCGGTAAGAGAGAGCGAACCCAGGCGATACTTCTGGTCTCCGTACCGGCGAAGTTCGCCGAAGAGACTGGCGGCGGAACGCTGTGCCGCCGATGCGGGATTGTTGAGCTCGTGCGAAAGATTGCCTGCAAGTTTTCCCAGAGCGGCAAGCTTTTCCGCCTGCTGCTCCATGCGCGTGACCTCACGCACGCGGTCGAGCAGCACGGAGACGCAGCGTTGCGCCATGGAAGGGATCGCGGCGAGCATCTCGGGAAAGAGCGACTCGTGGATATCGAGCACCCAGCTGGGGCCGACGGTGTAGCCGTCTCCGCCGTAGTTCTTCATGCGCGAGAAGGGCAGCTTGCCGGTCATCTGGCCGGCGCGGCCGATGAACAGCGCCATGGGGCCGGAGTGGCGGCGGCGGACATGGACCTCCCCGCGAAGGATGAAGACGAGGTGCGAGGTGGGCGCTCCCTCGCGAAAGATGAGCGCATCGCCGCCGTCGCTGATGCGCTCGGTGCCATGGTTGGCCAGCCAGGTGTACTCCGCGTCCGAGAGTCCGGCGAGAGGTGTTATCGTGCGCAAGGCATCGACGATCTGGGGAAGCGGTGTGGGCGTTGCGGGTGTGATGGGAACGAGGTACGGTTCGGCTTGGAGGGTCGCGGTTTCCATAGGGCGGGGCTCCAGTTCTATTGCTATGTTAGTCGATGCTTTGATGTACGAAGATTTTTGTGTGCGGGTTCCTTTTTCTGAAGATTGCCAGAACACAAAAGGCGGAGCCGGAAGCCCCGCCTTTCGTTGGTTGCGAATGGCGGTCAGGCCTTGACGACGGCTCCGTCTTTGACGACGACGGGGTCGAGGAACGGCATCGATTTGCGAAGCTCAGCGCCTACCTTTTCGATCTGGTGGGCGGCTTCCTGCTTGCGGATGCGGGCGAACTCGTGGCGGCCAGTCTCGTTCTCCGCGATAAACTTCTTCGCGAAGCTGCCGTCCTGAATATCGTTGAGCAGGCCTTTCATCGCCTTCTTGACCTCGGGAGTCACGATACGGGGTCCGGCAACGTAGTCGCCCCACTCCGCCGTATCGGAGATCGAGTGGCGCATGTATTCCAGTCCACCGCGATACATCAGGTCGACGATGAGCTTCAGCTCATGCAGTACCTCGAAGTACGCAAGCTCCGGCTGATATCCAGCCTCGACCAGTGTTTCAAAGCCGGCCTTGACCAGCGCCGACGTACCGCCGCACAGTACGGCCTGCTCGCCGAAGAGGTCGGTCTCGGTCTCTTCGGTGAAGGTGGTCTCAAGCACTCCGGCGCGCGTGGTGCCAATGCCCTTGGCGTAGCTCAGTGCAAGTGCGAGCGCCGTTCCACTGGCATCTTGTTCCACTGCTACGAGCGCGGGCACGCCGCCACCCTCGGTGAAGACCTCGCGGACGCGATGGCCGGGGGCCTTAGGCGCGACCAACGATACATCGACTCCGGCAGGCGGATTGATGGTACGGAAACGGATGTTGAATCCATGGGCGAACATCAGCGTCTTGCCGGGGGCCAGGTTCGGCTCGATGTCGGCGTGATAGACCTTGGCTGCGGTCTGGTCGGGCGTGAGATTCATGATGACGTCGGCCCACTTCGATACCTCGGCGACAGTGCCAACCTGAAGACCGGCTTTGCGTGCGCGTTCCACGTTGGGGCTATCGGCTCGGAGACCGACGCGCACATCGACGCCGGAGTCCTTGAGGTTGAGGGCATGAGCGTGGCCCTGCGAGCCATAGCCGATGATGGCGACTTTCTTCGCCTGGATAAGAGAGAGGTCTGCGTCTGCGTCGTGGTATGCCTTAGCCATGATGGTGTTCGTGTCCTTTAGGGTTAATGGTAGCTCAGTGAAGCAGATGACGACCGTGGATTGCGGGATAAAAAGACAAAACAGATATTTTCGTATCGACTCCTGTCTCTAAATCCGTTTTTATCCGCGTAATTTGTGGTCAAGAAGTTTTAGTGTTCCTCGAACTCGCTGGGGAGGATGTCGGCGGCGAGTTCTGCAGGGGCGGGTTCGGTGCCGCCATTGGTGCCGAGGGCTTTGAGGACGCGGCTGGTGTGTTTACCGCGGCGCATCGCCATGCGACCGGTGCGCGAGACCTCGAGAATGGTGTAGCCGCTCTCGCGCAGCACCTGTAGCAGTCCTTCGATCTTCGAGGAGCTTCCCGTCATCTCCAGCATGATCGACTCCGGCGCGAGGTCGACGACGCGGGCGCGAAAGACGGTCGCCAGCTCGAAGATCTGCGAGCGCGAGTGCAGGCCGTTCGGCTCGTTGGGCCCGGCGGCGACTTTGATAAGGCAAAGCTCGCGGATGACAGCCTCGCTGCGGCCAACCTCATCGACATCGACGGTGATCTCGAGCTTGTAGAGCGAGGCACGAATACGATCGGCGGCATGCTCCGGCGCTTCGCAGACGATGGTCATGCGTGAGGTGTCGAGCCGCTCCGACTCTCCCACCGTCAGCGAGACGATGTTGATATTGAGGCGGCGGAACAGCGAGGCGACGCGGGTCAGCACGCCGGGCTTGTCGGAGACGAGGGCTACAAAGGTGTGGAGCATTTTATGGTCTCTCCTTGGGTGCTGGAGTCGTTGGATACATCGTTGATGTGCTGTGTGCCGTAAAAGCCCTAAAGGCGCGTGTTACACCACCGGGGCAACGCCTCAGGTACCCGGCCGCACAGGCCCAAGGATTGAAGGACCGATCCACTTTTCCACGGGCATTCAATTGAGCTACTGTCATTCATCCTCTGCCGTTTCCAACAGCGGATCTTTTGTCGGTCTGCGAACCATCTCATGCAGCGCCGCACCGGGAGCGATCATCGGATAAACCCCATCCTCTTTCTCAACCTGGAAGTTGATGAGGAACGGCTTGCCCCTGGTGCGGGCTTTTGTAACCGTCGGAATTACATCCTTGCGCTGGCTGACGGTTGCGCCTTCGATCCCATGCGCAGCCGCAAGCGCGACGAAGTCGGGTGAGAGGATCGGACTGGCGGCGTAGTTCTTGTCGTAGAACGCCTCCTGCCACTGCCGCACCATGCCGAGGAAGCCGTTGTTGATGACGGCGATGTTAATCGCAAGGCCCTCCTGCTGAATGGTCGAAAGCTCAGAGGCGGTCATCTGGAAGCCGCCATCTCCAGCGATCACCCAGACGTCTTTCTCCGGGCAGGCGACCTTTGCGCCAATCGCCGCGGGCAAGGAAAATCCCATCGTCCCCAGTCCGCCGCTGGTGACCAGCGTGCGGGGGGAGTCGTGTTTGTAGTACTGCGCCTCCCACATCTGGTGCTGGCCCACGTCGGTCACGATGATGGTCTGGGCTGTTCTTCCGGCGGCTTCGGCCTCGCGCCAGATGTCGTTGATGACGTGCGCGGCGTACAGGTGACCGTTGTCAGGCAGGTTGATGATGTCGCGCACAGAAGCATCGCCCTTCATGGCGTTGACGGCCTTGATCCAGCTTGCGTCGGACTTCTTCGGCAACAGCGGCAGGAGCAGATCGAGCGTCTGGCGCAGGTCGCCGATCAGGGCGACGTCTACCTTGACGTTCTTGTTGATCTCGCTGGGGTCGATTTCGATGTGGATCTTCTTCGCATTGGGCGCATAGCTGGCGAGGTTGCCGGTCACGCGATCGTCGAAGCGCATGCCGAAGGCGAGCAGAAGGTCGGCCTGCTGAATCGCGTGGTTGACCCACGACTCGCCGTGCATGCCCATCATGCCCAGCGACAGCGGATGATGCGTCGGAAACGCGCCCAGGCCAAGCAGCGTGCTGGCAACGGGAATCTGCTGGCGCTCGGCAAAGGTGATTACCTCGGCCTCGGCTCCCGACTGCGTGATGCCGTGACCAGCAAGAATGACCGGACGCTTGGCCGACTGAATCAACTCGATGGCCTGCTTGATGGACGAGCTTTCGGCGCGCAGCATCGGGTGCGGCCTATGCGGCGCGGGCGCGGCAGCCTCGAAGTCGAAGGTTGCCATGGCCTGCTGCGCATCCTTGGTGATATCGACCAGCACCGGGCCGGGGCGTCCTGTTTGCGCGATCTGGAAGGCCGCACGAATGGTCGGCGCGATATCTTCGGCGCGCGTCACCAGCCAGTTGTGCTTAGTGATCGGCATGGTGATGGCGGTGATGTCCACTTCCTGGAACGCATCGGATCCCAGCACCTTCGAGGAGACCTGTCCGGTGATGGCCACCATGGGAATGCTGTCGAGCATGGCCGTGGCGATGCCGGTGACGAGATTGGTCGCCCCCGGACCGCTGGTGGCGATGCACACGCCGGTCTTGCCCGAGGCACGAGCGTAGCCATCGGCCATGTGCGAGGCTCCCTGCTCATGGCGCACGAGCACATGGTGGATGCTGGGGAACTTGCGCAGGGCATCGTAGACGGGCAGGATGGCTCCGCCGGGATAGCCGAAGACTTTATCTACGCCTTCGCCCGCGAGCGTGGCCCAAACGATCTCGGCTCCGGTAAGGGTGGGATGGTGGTTGTTATTGGAATTGGACATAAGGAGCTTCCTATCTCAGTGAAAGTAAGTTAGTGAGCAATGGTCAGCAAAAGAATTGTCGAAGTAATGAGTGATCCCCAAAAGCACCACTTGTCGCTCCTTGATTCCTGCCCGTGTCTACCAGCAACTAAGTAAGCAATCAAAATGGGTAATGCAGATACTTGGATAAATATAGCTACGAAATATCCAAGTGCCTCCCCACTTGAACGACCGTATTCATTTGCATGCACGATACTCACGAAAGCACACAGAAAAAATGTTGCGCGCTGTGTCCACTTTCCCCTAATGGGGAAAGGCTTCGCGATGTTCTTTGCGTCTACCGTCTCACCTAATGGTTTGCTACTACGGCTGCCGAAAATATTTCTCAAGAGGTTTTGAATCCGCATTAGATCTGTTGTGCCTGATGCGCTTAAAGCTTGGCTTTTAGCTTCGAGATCTCTGACTCGATCTTCCAGCTTATTAGCTCGCTCAGTAATTCTTAGTTCCAGATAGTCCATGCGCAGAAGGATTTCCTGATCGTCAGGTTTGGCCTGTAATAGCTCGTCATCATCAATCATTCAATGGTCCTTTCTGCATTCTTGTGGTCACTAATCAGCACTGTGTAATTCGACAAATTAAGTTAAGTTGTGACAGCGCCTTTCGATGCGCTGCTTACGGCATTGGCATACTTGGCAAAGACTCCGCTATTGAAGTGCGGCGTTGGAGCTTTGACATTCTTCAGCCGCGCTGCAATCTCTTCTGCTGGAACTTCAAGCCGCAGTTCGCGGTTCGGAATATCAAAGGTAATGGTGTCGCCTTCATGGACAGCAGCAATCGGTCCGCCGAGCTGGGCCTCAGGCGCAACGTGACCCGCCATCAAGCCGCGCGTCGCACCGCTGAAGCGCCCGTCAGTAAGCAGCGCGACCGTCTCCGAAAGCTCAGGAATGCCTTTGACCGCAGCCGTCACCGCCAGCATCTCGCGCATTCCCGGGCCTCCGCGCGGCCCTTCATAACGAATGACGAGGACGTCGGACGGATTGATCCTGCCCGATTCGACCGCGGCAGAGCAGTCTTCCTCGGAGTTGAAGACGCGCGCCGGCCCCTGATGAAAGAGCCGTTCGTGTCCAGCCACCTTGATGACGCAGCCGTCGGGAGCGAGATTGCCCTTGAGAATGACCAGACCTCCGGTCGGCTTCAGTGGCTTCTCCCAGGTATGAATCACGACCTGGTTCGGAGTCTCGTGCGCAGCCTTTGCCTCTTCGTGCAGCGTCTTGCCGGTGACCGTGATGGTGTCGTGCAGCTGTCCGCGCTCCATCAGCCGCTGGGCCAGCAGACGCGATCCGCCCGCCTCCTGATAGTCCTTGGCGTTGTACTTGCCGCCCGGCGAGAGATCGCAGATGAACGGCGTGTGCTCGCTGATCTGGTCGAAGTCCTCCATCGAGAGGGGGATGTTCAGCTCGTGCGCGATGGCGATCAGGTGCAGCACGGCGTTGGTCGATCCGCCCGACGCGCAGACGGCGGCGATGGCGTTCTCGATGGACTTGCGGCTCATGATCTGGCGCGGCGTCAGGCCCTTGCGCGCAAGCTCCATGACGAGACGACCAGCCTCGCGCGAGGCCTCGTGCTTTTCGGGCGACAGGGCGGGAACGCCGGTGATCTCGATGGGCGAGATACCGAGGAACTCGCCGGCCATCGCAATGGTGTTGGCGGTGAACTGGCCGCCGCAGGCCCCGGCGCCGGGACAGGCTGCGGCTTCGAGCGCTTCAAGCTCGTCGTCGCTGATCTTGCCGGCGGCGTGGCTGCCCATGCCTTCAAAGACGTTGAGGATGGTAATGTCTTTACTCGTGCCGTCGGGTTGTTTGAGGTGGCCGGGGGCGATGGAGCCGCCGTAGAGCATGAGGCCCGGGATGTCCAGCCGTGCGAGGGCCATGATGGCGGCGGGCATGTTCTTGTCGCAGCCGGCGATGCAGACGATGCCGTCGAAGCTGTTGCCGCGCGCGACGAGCTCGATCGAGTCGGCGATGACCTCGCGGGAGATGAGCGAGGCCTTCATGCCTTCGGTGCCCATGGTGATGCCGTCGGAGATGGTGATGGTGTTGAACTCCATCGGTGTGCCGCCAGCCTCGCGGATGCCCTGCTTGACGGCCTCGGCGATCTTGCGAAGATGGAAGTTGCAGGGGCCGATCTCGGTCCAGGTGTTGGCGATGCCGATGATGGGCTTGTGCAGATCTTCTTTGCTGAAGCCTACGCCGCGCAGGTAGGAGCGCGCAGCGGCGCGAGACGGGCCTTCGGTGAGGGCGATGGAATTTTTCTTTGCAGGATCGAGTTCGTTGCTCAAGATGTCAGCCTTTCAGGGGTATCGAGTTAGCAAATCGGCTAGCCAGCGAACCGGCGAGTCAGCGTTATGATGACTGTTAGGAAATAGTTGCGGCCTTGGGTGCGGACCAAAAATCTTTATTGTGTTTGGATTCGAATGCGTCCAGTTCGGATTCGTGGCGCAGGGTGAGACCGATGTCATCGAGGCCATTCAGCAGGCAGTATTTGCGGAATGGGTCGATATCGAAGTGCGCGTTGAAGCCCTGGTCGTCAGTGACGGTCTGGGCTTCGAGGTTGATGGTGAGCGTGTGCTCGGGGTCTTTGATGCAACGTTCGAGCAGCGTTTGCACATCCTCTTCGCTAAGGCGAACGAGGATGATGCCGTTCTTGCCCGCGTTCGAGAAGAAGATGTCGGCAAACGTCGGCGCGATGACGGCAAGGAAGCCGTACTGGTTGAGCGCCCATGCAGCGTGCTCACGCGAGCTGCCGCAGCCGAAGTTCTTTTCGGCGATCAGGATCTGCGCACCTTTGTACTCCGGCTTATTGAGGACGAACTCCTTGCGCTCTTCAACGTGGTCAGGCGTCTCGACGTCGTAGCGCCAGTCGAAGAAGAGGAACTCGCCGTAGCCGGTGCGCTCGATGCGCTTGAGGAACTGCTTCGGGATGATCTGGTCCGTGTCGATGTTAGGCAGCGGCAGAGGGACGGCTTTCGAGGTGAGGACGTTGATCGGTTCCATTAGCGTGAGCCTCCTTCGCTCTGCTTCCACTTGCGAATATCGGTGAAGTGGCCGGTGATGGCAGCTGCGGCGGCCATCTCGGGACTGACGAGGTGGGTGCGTCCACCACGGCCCTGGCGGCCTTCGAAGTTGCGGTTCGAGGTCGAGGCGCAGCGTTCGCCGGGTTGCAGAATGTCGGGGTTCATGCCGAGACACATGCTGCAGCCGGGCTCGCGCCACTCGAAGCCTGCGGTCTTGAAGATGGCGTCGAGTCCTTCCTCTTCGGCCTGGCGCTTGACCGCCTGCGAACCGGGGACGACCATCGCGCGAACACGGGTGGCGATGTGATGGCCTTTGACGACAGCGGCAGCGGCGCGAAGATCTTCGATGCGTCCGTTGGTGCAGGAGCCGAGAAAGACGGTGTCGATGGCAATCTCTTCCATCGGCGTGCCGGGCTTGAGCGCCATGTACTCGTAGGCGCGCTCGAAGGACTTGCGATCGGCCTCGGTCGCAGCTTCGTCGAGTGTAGGCACGTTGGCGTCGATGGTGGTGGTCATGCCGGGCGACGTGCCCCAGGTGACTGCCGGAGCCAGTGTTGCGGCGTCGATATGCAGCTCGCGGTCGAACGTTGCGCCTTCATCTGTGGGAAGCGCGCGCCAGTGCGCAACGGCCTCATCCCACGCAGCGCCAGTGGGAGAGAAGCGACGGCCTTTGAGATAGGCGAAGGTCGTCTCATCGGGAGCGATCATGCCTGCGCGGGCACCAGCTTCGATGCTCATGTTGCAGATGGTCATGCGGCCTTCCATCGAGAGCGCGCGGATGGCCGAACCGGCGTATTCAACGGCGTAGCCGGTGGCTCCGTCGGTGCCGATCTTGCCGATGATGTCGAGGATGATGTCCTTGGCGGTGACGCCGAAGGGAAGTTCGCCATCGACGGTGATGCGGAAGGTCCTGGGCTTGGACTGCGGCAGCGTCTGCGTGGCCATGACATGCTCGACCTCACTGGTGCCGATGCCAAAAGCCAGTGCGCCAAAGGCTCCGTGGGTCGAGGTATGCGAGTCGCCGCAGACGATGGTCATGCCGGGCTTGGTCGCTCCCAGCTCAGGCCCGATCATGTGCACGATGCCTTGCGAGCTGTCCTGCACGTCGAAGAACTCGATGCCGAACTCGGCGCAGTTTTTGCGCAGCGCGTTGACCTGCGTGGCGGAGATCTGATCGACGATATGGAGACGGTCGTAGGCGCTGGTAGTGGGAACATTGTGGTCCACCGTGGCGATAGTGCGGTCAGCGCGGCGCAGTTTGCGGCCAGCCATGCGCAGACCGTCGAAGGCCTGGGGCGATGTGACCTCGTGGACGAGGTGCAGGTCGATGTAGAGGATGGACGGCTCGCCCTCGGGCTCGGCGACGAGATGCTGCTGCCAGACTTTTTCAAATAATGTTTTTGGTGTCGTGGTCATGATTTGGCCTTTGCTTCAGATTGCTCGGTGATGGTGTTGGCTCCGGTGGCTGCGGGGTTGATCTGGTGCGGCTTGCCGTCGGGGTCTACAAGAATTGCGTTGGTGATGGTTTGAAGAATCTTGCTGCCCAGCGGTGGCTCAGCGGTCCAACGGGCGATGCTGTGTGTCAACGCTGCCGGAATGTGGTCGGGATCGATTGCGTTGTTGCTGAAGACCCACAAGGTGTACTCGGCGCCGGGCTGGTCGGGAGTCTTGTTCTGCTGGATCCAGTTGATGGCGGCGAAGACGACGAGCGGTTGGGGAAGTCCAAGATCGACGAAGAGCAGTCCACGGTCAGGGCAGAAGCGGAAGACACAGCCGGTGACGGTGAGGTAGCGGTTCTGATCGGCGATGACCTTGCCAGGCATGGAGAGGAAGTCGAGCGCGGTCTCGGCGAGTGACTTCGGCTTTGGTCCGGTCTGGCTCCAGAAGGTCTGAGGCGCAGTGAGGTACTGGTCCAGAAATGGCCGGAAATGAGGATCGAGAACGAGAGCGTTTTCGCGGCCCTCGGCTGGCGGCGGGCCGTACTGCCACATCCACTCAACGTTCGACTTTGGCCTTTTATCTTTATGCTTGAAGAGATCTGCGCGCGTCGCCGCCGTTCCTGTGATGAGGAGAAGGATGGCGGCGATTTGAAGATGGCGGCGCATTTTGGAGAAATCTATTTAGCTATGGGGTCGAGACGTTTCTTAGCGACAAACATCATTAATAAGTTGGCGAAAACAAGGATGAAAATTCCTGAAACCGCAAGGATGAATAGTGGAGTGTCCTTCCAATATTGATAAATAAGCGCGGCGACTATGGAACAGTTGATGAGGAATCGCTCTCCTTCGGTAAGTCATCGGGGCACTCATACGGCGTGCATGGACTGGCGGCGGTCGATGGACTGGGCCAGCGCCTGGTGAACTCGTTTGCCCATCTCCTGCGTGGTAACGGTTTGCTGGACGGATGCTTGACCGCGAGCAATATCCGCGGTGCGGTAGCCATCGTCGAGAACTTTATGTACGGCCTGTTCGACGGCGCGGGCGTCCTGCTCGAGATTTGCGGAGTGACGAAGGATCATGGCCGCAGTCAGGATCGCACCGAGCGGATTTGCCTTGCCGGTTCCGGCGATATCGGGAGCGCTGCCATGAACGGGCTCGAAGAGATTGACTGCACCGCCGATGGTAGCCGAGGGCAACATGCCGAGCGAGCCGGTGATGACTCCCGCCTCGTCAGAAAGAATGTCGCCGAAGAGATTCTCGGTAAGCACAACGTCAAAGTTGCGCGGGATGTTCATGATGTGCATCGCCATCGAGTCGACGAGCTGGTGCTCGAGGGTGACGTCCGGATAATCCTTCGCCACTTCGGTAACAGTCGCGCGCCAGAGCTGCGAGACTTCGAGGACGTTCGCCTTATCGACCGAGGTAACTTTCTTGCGACGCTTGCCGGCCAGCTCGAAGGCGATGCGGGCCACGCGGACGACCTCGTCGCGGGTGTAGCGCATGGTGTTGATGGCCTCGTTCGTCTCCTTGTTCCAGGAGCGGGGCGCGCCGAAGTAGAGACCGCCGAGCAGCTCGCGGACGAAGAGGATGTCGACATTTTCCGTGACCTCGGGCCGCAGCGGAGAGCTGGCGCTAAGGGCTTTATAAGCGATCGAAGGGCGCAGGTTGGCGAAGCCGCCGAGGGCCTGACGAATTTGGAGAAGCCCGGCTTCGGGGCGCTTGTCGGGAGTCAGCGAATTGAACTTGTTGTCGCCTACTGCGCCGAGCAGCACAGCGTCCGAGTCGAGTGCGGCATCGAGCGTGGCGGTGGGAAGCGGTGAGCCGGTCTCAGTGATGGCAATTCCGCCGATGAGCCCTTCGACGAAGGTGAAGTCGTGGCCGCCGAGTTCGGCCACGGCGCGGAGGATGTTTGTGGCTTCCTGAGTAACTTCGGGGCCGATACCGTCACCAGAGAAGACTGCAATTTTGAGGCGCATAAAATACTTTCCTTTTGGCTGAGGGGCTAACGGGTTGCGACTGCGGATTTGTCTGGTTGCAGCAGGCCGAGCAGATCCTGGTCATAGATGGTCTTCTTGCGGTCGGCAAGCTCGGTGAAGCGGGCGTAGACCTCGTTGAGCTGCTCTTTCGAGAGCGTCTGGCCAAGTTCGACAAGACGGTGTTCGAGCGCGCGGCGGCCGCTGTGCTTGCCGAGGACGAGCGAATTTTTGGGCACGCCGACCGATTCGGGCGTCATGATCTCGTAGGTCAGCGGGTTTACCATCACGCCGTGCTGGTGGATGCCAGCGGCGTGCGCGAAGGCATTGGCTCCCACAATGGCCTTGTTGGGCGCGGGGCCGAAGCTGATGCACTGCGACAGCATCTGGCTGGTGGCGAAGATCTGGTTCATGACGATGCTGTGGTGAAAGGGGAAGCGGTCGCGGCGCACGGTGAGCACGGCGGCGATCTCCTCCAGCGCAGCGTTGCCTGCGCGCTCGCCGATGCCGTTGATCGCGCACTCCACCTGCCGGACACCGGCCTCGATGGCGGCGATGGAGTTGGCCACGGCAAGCCCAAGGTCATCGTGGCAGTGCGCGGAGAGAACGATATTTTCAATTCCCGGGACGCGCCGGCGCACCATGCGGAACATGTCGCCGTAGTCTTGCGGGACGCAGTAGCCGACGGTGTCGGGCAGGTTGAGCGTGGTGGCTCCGGCCTGAATGGCGACCTCGCAGACCTTGACCAGGAACTCGGGGTCGGTGCGGGTGGCGTCTTCAGGGGAGAACTCGACGTCGTCGGTCAGGCCGCGCGCAAAGGCGACCATCTCCGCGATCTGGTCGAGGGCCTGCTCGCGGGTGATCTGGAGCTTGGCGGCCAGATGCAGGTCGGAGGTGGAGAGAAAGAGGTGAATGCGGGAGCGTTCGGCAGGCGCGGTCGCGCGGGCGGCGGCCTCGATATCTTCGCGCTTGCAGCGGGCGAGCGATGCGATGCGCGGTCCGCGAATCTCGCCGGCGATGGCGCGGACGCTCTCAAAGTCGCCGTGGGAGGCGATGGCGAAGCCGGCCTCGAGAATATCGACGCCGAGGTCAGCCAGTTGATGCGCCATGCGCAGCTTTTCGTCGTGGTGCATGGTGCAGCCGGGGGACTGCTCCCCGTCGCGGAGGGTGGTGTCGAAGAAGACGATTTTGTTTGAATCGACCATATAAAGTTGGCACTCCCGATCTGGACGCTATCATAATGCAGGCTTATGATGACTTCCACGTATATCAGCAATTCTAATTGAAGTATTCAAGCGAAGCATTTCTTTAATAACGGGGGGTGAGGCATGGACCTGGTTCAGATGGAGACATTTCTGGCAGTGGCGGAGGAGCGGAGCTTTTCGCGGGCTGCAACACGGCTCCATCGGACCCAGCCGGCGGTGAGCCAGGCCATCGCAAAGCTGGAAGGGGAGCTGGGAGAGGTACTGTTCGAGCGGTCGTCGCGGGATGGGACTTTGACCGACGCGGGAGAGGTGCTGCGGGAGTATGCAGCGAAGCTGCTGAACCTGCGCAACGAGGCCGGAGTGGCCTTGACGGAGCTGCGGTCGCTGCACCGTGGGCGGTTGAATCTTGCGGCGAATGAGTACACTTGCCTTTATCTGTTGCCCCTGCTGGACGAGTTTCGGCGGCAGAACCCTCGCATCAAGCTGGCGGTGCAGCGGTCGCTGGCCAGCCGGATCTCGGATGAGATATTGATGCATTCGGTAGAGATCGGCGTGCTGTCCTTCCGGCCGGACGATGCGCAGGTGAAGTCGATGGTGGTTTATCGCGATGAGCTGGTGTTTGTGGTGAACCCGCGGCATCCGTTGGCGAAGCAGGGTTCGGTCTCGATCCGTGAGCTTGGAGCGCAGAATTTTATCGCGCACAATATCTCGTCGCCGCAGCGGCTGAAGGTGATCCAGGCGTTCAATCGGCATAAGACCGTCCTGCACATGGGGGTCGAACTGCCATCGCTCGAGGCGATCAAGCGGTTTGTGGAGATGGGCAACGGCGTGGCGCTGGTGCCGGGATTGACGGTCCGAACCGAGTTGCAGAGCGGTGCCCTGGTACGGGTACAGATTCCGGAGTTGCAGATCGAGCGTAAGCTGCGGCTGGTCTACCGAAGACAGGCCAGCCTGTCGCATGTGGCGCTCGCTTTTTTGAAGGTAGTGGAGACCTATGCGGCGGCGCATGGCGATCCTTACTGTTTTCAGCCGGAGCGTGGGATGTAGATTCGGCGTGAAATTTTGCAAACCGGGAAACCTTTGTCTGGAAATCGCGTCTGTACCCGGTAGACTTACGCGCCGGAGACGATCTCTCCGGTGGATGGACACGAGAGAGGTATCCGATGAAGATGAACCTGTTTGATAAACCGCTGTTTCATAGACAGATGATGCGGGCGGCCGTGCTGGCGCTCTGTACCGCTACCCTGAGCACGGCGCCGATGATGATGGCGCAGGACAATGCCGCACCTGCACCTGCACAGCAGGACAATATGGCGCCGGGCGGCCATGGTCGTGGGATGCGGGGGGGGCGGCAGGTCGAGATGCTGACCAAACGGCTGAACCTGACACCCGACCAGGTGACGCAGGTGAAAGCCATCGATGCCGACCAGATGAGCCAGATGAAGGCCCTGCGTGACGACACCACCACGCCCAAGGCGGACAAGCGAAGCAAGATGATGGAGATTCATCAGGCTTCGCAGGACAAGATCCGCAACGTGCTGACCGATGAGCAGAAGACGAAGTATGACGCCATGCAGGCGAAGATGAAGGAGCGCCGGCAGAATCGTCAGAGCCGTCAGAGCCGTCAGGCGGGAGACGAGACTACATCGCCTGCGCCTGCGCCGCAACAGTAGAGGTAATTGCAAGAGGGAATCGCAGAAGAAAAAGACCGGGGGACGGATCGTCTTCCGGTCTTCTTGGGTGCCGGCCCGTTTCGCGGGCACGTGTGCGGTTACAATGAAGGACAATGACTACGGCGCTTCGTGACGGCTTTCGGAAACGCGTTGCCTGTGGGACAGCGTAGAAGGTCACGGACGAATTCGAAGGGATCTAGCGAAGAATGAAGAAGACGATATTGTTGCTGGGCGCATTGATGCTGACAGCAGTTGCCGGTTACGCGCAGGAGAGCCGGCAGGACGTGAGCATAAGCGCTTCAGGAATATTTGCCCCCGAAGTACACGGCAACGCCATACAGAAAAATACGACCACAACGCTCGGCCTTCTTGCCAGCTACCGCTATATGCTGACGCCGCGCAGCGCGCTCGAGGTGAACTACGGGTACGCGCAGAACACGAACAAGTATATTGTCTCCGGCAAGGCGCAGGGCGGCATCCATACCCTTCAATCCGAGTACAGCGCGGCGTATGTTTACAGCTTGAACTTCGGCAACTTCAATCCGTTTGCCGAGGTTGGCGTGGGCGCCATGGTCTACCACCCCCTGAAAGATAACGGGACCTACCAGATCGACGCCAAGTCGAACACCGAGATTGGCGGTCTTTTCGGGGCCGGCCTGGCGTATGAGATCAGCCCCAGCTTCGATATCCGCGTGGAGTATCGCGGCTTTGTGGCCAAGACGCCGGATTACGGTCTTCCGGGAGATATCTTCAAGACCAACAGATATCAGGTCAGCTCGTCACCCTCGATCGGTATCGCTTATCACTTTTAGTTGAATCGTGAAGCGATTTCATAAAGAAAGCCCGGCGGTTATCGCTGGGCCTTTTTATCTCTGGATGACTTGGACTGGTGCACAAAGACAAAGCAGGTCCTCCGCCTCTGGCGAAGGATGACTATCTTTGATTTTGGGACAGGCAGCTTCTCTGGGAGCCGCTTAGTTCAGGCGCTGGAGGCGGGCGATCAGCTTTTCGGCGAGAGGCTCGCCGGACTCGGTCCAAAGCAGGCGGCTGCTGATGCCGGAGTGCTTTTCGACGGAGAGCGTGAAGGCCAGCAGCATCTCGATATTTTGCTGAATGTGCTTCTGGGCCAGATCGTCCAGTTCGGAGTCTTCGAGAGTGTCGTCCATGATCCAGGGGGTGTCGAGGCCGAAGTCGATGCGGATATGGCCATTCTGCCCGTAGCTGGCATCGTCGAAGCTGGGACCGAAGCCGAGGATGCGGACGGTGGCGGGCTGGAGCTTCCAGGTAGCGTCAAGACGGCCAAAGGCCGCGGCAGATTCCGCGTCGGGGCCGAGGTCGAGACGGTTGTGGAAGTCGTCGTCCTGCTGGGGAGTCCAGAGCTTCCACTTCATCTCGAACTCGTAGGCCATGTCGTCGTGCAGTTGCTCGGTGGCCTCGGCGACGGCGTTTTCGATGATGGAGGCTTCGGAGTCTTCGGCACGCTCGTCGTTGACGTAGATGCGCTGGTAGGTGGGCGGCTCGGTGAAGCTGATGGGGTAGACGGAAGCAGCTGCGACTCGCTTTTCGCCGCTGATGAGCGCGAACTGGCGCAGAACCGAGACCAGCGCGGCGGGAAGGGCCTCGAAGCGGAAGTTCGGGAACCAGAGGCTGAGATAGAGCTGATCGGCCATAAGGCTAGTTTAGATGGTTCTGCGGGGATTAAGGTTCGATCGCGGACAAGAATGGATATTCGGGGATAAGCGTCTCGGATGACCGCACGGGCCGAGGTCTGCGGATGAGAAGATAGACAGGGCGGGTTGATGCGTATTTCGATGTCCATTGAAAGGCTGAGAATCTGGTTGCTGGTGGGCGCGGGCCTGCTGGTGCTGGTGATTGTCGCGTTTCTGGGGTATGCGCACTATCGGACGCACCGGTTTCTGGCGGAGCTGCCTGCGAAGCTGGGTGTTGACGTGACTCGGGAGACCGATGGGTTCACCTATGCGCAGTCAATTGGCGGTAGAACGATCTATTCGATCCATGCGGCGAAGGCGTTGCAGCACAAGGACGGCAAGTACACGCTGCATGATGTCGGCATCGTGGTGTATGGCAAAAAATCGGACAGGGCCGACCGCATCTACGGCAGCGAGTTCGAGTATGACCAGAAGGATCAGGTGGCGACTGCGGCAGGAGAGGTGCATCTTGACTTGCAGGCCCCGGCGCCTACCGACGCCGAGGGAAGACAGAAGTATGCGGCCGGCGGTGAAGTGGCCGGCGGTAAGCAGCCTGCTCCCGGCGATCACATTATTCATGTCAAGACGAGCGGCCTGGTCTTTATGCAAAAGCTGGGGGTGGCCGCGACGGACAAGGAGATTGAGTTCGAGTACGGCGGAATGACGGGCCATGCGATAGGTGCCGACTATGACTCGGACACGGGCTTAGTGGTGCTGCACTCGGCGGTGAAAGTGGTGGGCTTGCAGCAGGGACAGCCGGCGACGCTGACCGCTACGCGTGCGGAGTTGAACAGGCCAGCCAAACAGGTGGTGCTGACGCAGGCGAAGTATGTGCTGGTGGGGGGAGCGAAGGCGGGCGTTGGGCAGACAGTGGAGGCCGATCGGATGATCGTTCACCTGCGCGATGATGGATCGGCGGAGCGAATGGAGGCCGAGGGCGCGGTGACGCTGACGGATGGCGATGGCGGCAGGGTGGTGGCTCCGCGTGGCGATGTGTTGCTGAATGCGGAGAGCAGGCCACAATCGGCGGTCCTGACGGGCGGTGTTCAGTATAGGGCGGATGGAACGCTGCGCCAGGGGCAAGGCGTATCGGCTGAGGCGAAGGTTGCGTTCGACAGTGCGGGACGGCTTCAGCATGTCGTGCTGACGGGTGCGGTGAAGCTGCACGAGCGGGTCCGTGCTTCGGACGCGGCGAGTGCACCTTGGTCTGAGCGCGACTTGAATGCGGGTACGGTCGAGCTTGCGCTGGTTGCGGACAAGGCGGGGAAGGCGCAGTTGCAGGATGCCAAAGCCAGCGAAGATGCTCGCCTGAAGGTCGTGAGTTCGACGGGCAAGCCGGGGCAGGCGTCGAGCAGCGATCTCGCGGGAGATGTTTTGATGGCGCACTTTGTGCCGGTCGATGGCGCGCGGCGGCTCTCGGTGGTGAATGGGACGGGGCAAACTTCGCTGCGCCGGGTGAGCGCTGCGGGTGTGGTGAATACAAGTTCGGGGGATGCGCTGGAGGTTCACTTCAAGCCCTCGGCCAGCTATGGCGCGAGCACGACGGATGAGATATCGACCGCCGTGCTGCAGGGCAACGTCGTGATGACGCAGACGCCGGCGAAGAAGCCCGGGAATGCGGGTCTGGCCCAGGAAGAGAAGGCCACGGCGGCGCGTGCGGTCTATGACGCGGCGACGCAGCGGCTGACCCTGACGGGGGGAGTGCAGTTGACGGACGCGGCGAGCCTGTTGCTGGCAGATCGCGTCGCTTTAGAGCAGCAGACGGGCAATGCCGAGGCGGATGGCATGGTGAAGGCCAGCTATCAACTCTCCGGGGATGACAGGGAACCGGTGCATGTACTCGCGTCGCATGCCGTGTTCCAGCATGGTGCGGGACAGGCGATCTTTTATGGCGCGGAAGGGCGTCCGGCGCGGCTTTGGCAGGGCGGCTCGCAGGTGGAGGCGCCGGTGCTTCAATTCGATCAGAAGGAGAAGCGGCTGGCCGCGCATGGGAAGGGGCAGGGCGCGGCGATGTCTGTACGGACGGTGCTCGTGAGTGCGGCAGATGTGAAGGCCAATGCGGGGAAGCCGGGTGCGGGGAAGGGGGAGGTCGTGCGGGTGGCCAGCCGGGAGCTGACCTATTCCGACGCGACGCGGCAGGCGGATTTTACCGGAGGCGTCGAGGTCGAGAACGCCGACGGGCGGATGCGAGGGCAGGAGGCCGTGGTCTATCTGCAGAGTGCCGCTGCCAGCCAGGCGGGAAAGAAGACCGCCTCGGCGAATTCTCAGGCACGCGGGCAGAGCGGGTTTATGGGGGGCGGTGTGGAACGGATTGTGGCGACCGGCAACATTGAGATTGACCAGACGGGACGGCGTGCGACGGGGGAACGCGCAGTCTATACGGCGAGCGATGGAATGTTCGTGATGACAGGAACAGCGGCTTCTCCGCCGAGAATTGTGGACGATGCGCGGGGAACAATAACAGGAACTTCGCTGCGATTTCATGCGGGCGATGAGAGTGTCATGATTTCTAATGGTGTTTCGCATGGTGTGGAGAGTAAACAGAGGGTGCGCACGGAGACGCGGGTGAAAAGGGACCGATGAAGACTTTATCGACGGAGGAGATCGGCAAATCGTACGGTGGGCGTCAGGTGGTTCGCGGCGTAAGCCTCGCGATCGAACAGGGAGAGGTCGTCGGGCTGCTGGGGCCGAACGGCGCGGGGAAGACGACGAGCTTCTACATGATCGTGGGTCTGGTGCGTCCCGATGCGGGGCGGGTGCTGATGGATGGTGACGACATCAGCCGATTGCCGATGTATCTGCGGGCGAGGAACCATGGCATCAGCTATCTGCCGCAGGAGCCTTCGATCTTTCGCAAGCTGACGGTGCAGGACAACATTCTGGCGGTACTGGAGGCGCAGGAGTTAAACTGGGAGAGTCGACGAACGCGCACCGAAAAGCTGATCGAGCAGTTGAACTTGGGCCACGTCCGCAAGACGCGGGGCTATGCGCTGAGCGGAGGCGAACGCCGAAGGGTGGAGATTGCGCGCTGTCTCGCGATTGAGCCGGCATTTATTCTGCTGGATGAACCGTTCTCGGGCATCGATCCGATCGCCGTGCTGGACCTGCAGGAGATCATCTTCGGGTTGAAGAAGAGCGGCATCGGTATTCTGATTACAGACCATAACGTGAGAGAGACGTTGTCGGTGACGGACCGCGCCTACATCATCAATGAAGGCAGAATCTTCAGGACGGGGACGCCAGGAGAGCTGGGCCGCGATGCGGAGGTGCGCCGGATCTATCTGGGCGAAAATTTTTCAATGAGCTAGCGCGGTACAACTTCTGTTGTAAGTACGAGTACGATGGGTGCGCCTTACACAGACGTTCGCAGAGTTAGACTTACAGCGAGAACGGCTGTAAGGTGTGTAGACTATGGCCGGAAGCATGAGAGGTTAAGATTTGCTGCTGCAACCCAAGCTGAATATGAAGGTCTCGCAACGCCAGGTCCTGACGCCTGGACTGGTGCAGATGGTCAGCGTCCTGGCGCTGAACAAGCTTGAGTTGAAGGAGATGATCAACACCGAGATGGTGGAAAATCCGGTGCTCGAAGAGTTGGAGGAGTCAGCGGTCTCGCTCGAAGAACGGGCGGGAATCGAGGGTGATCGAGAGCGCTCGGTCGAAGAGGTGGTGGCGGCAAGCGAGCGGGTGGAGAAGGACCCCTTCGACGAGATCGACTTCGGAAGTTACTTTCAGGACTATCTCGATCCGGGGTTTCGGACGAGTTCAAACTTTGAGGAGTACGACAAGCCGTCGTTCGAGAATTTTCTTTCGCAGCCAAGCACGCTGAACGATCATCTCGCGTGGCAGCTCGGTTCGTTGACGCTGTCGCCGGAGGTACGGGCGGCGGCGGAGCTGGTGGTGGGCAACCTCAACGAGAACGGCTATCTGACAGCGACCGATGAGGAGCTCGTCGATGGCCTGATGTCGTTCGAGCGCAGGGTCAAATCTGTTCCTATTCCGTTCGACCGGCGCGCCAAGAGGCAATCAGCCTCTCTCCCGATGCAGCCGAAGCATGAGATGGATAGCGGCGAAGCGCACGGCGAGGCGATTGAGATCGCCGCCGCCGGGACCGACGAAGATGCGAATGAAAAGAGTGGCGCCCGGACGGCGCTGCTGGCCATAGTTCAGGAGGCCCGCTCGATCGTCAATTTTCTGGACCCGGTAGGAGTCGGTGCAAGGGATCTTCGCGAGTGCCTTCTGATTCAGATCAGCGCGCAACAGGGCGAGGCGGCCCTCGTGTTGCAACGACGTCAGGCGATGGCGACGGACAACGGTGCTGCCGGCGATGAGGGCCACGGAGAGATTGAGCGCCCTCCGGTTGCGGAAGGGGCTGCCCGTGCGGACATCTTCAGCATCGCGACTCATGTGGTGACCGACTGCCTGGCGCTTTTGCAGAAGAAGGACATGCGCGAGCTGACGCGGAGTTGCGGACGCACGGCCGAAGAGGTGCAGGCCGCGGTGGAGTTTATCCGGACGCTCGACCCTCGGCCCGGCCAGCGCTACAACCAGAGCGAGGCCCGGCTGATCGAACCCGACGTTGCGTTTGTGAAGCGCGATGACCAATACATTGTCCTGATGAATGAAGAGGATATGCCTACGCTGCGGCTGAACCAGAGTTATCGCAAGATGTTGCAACAGAAGCAGACGGAAAAAGAAGTGAAGGAGTATGTGAAGGAACGCTACAAATCGGCGATCCAACTGCTGCGGAATATCGAACAGCGGAAGAACACCATTGTGCGCACCTGCGACGTGATCGTGCGGCGGCAGACTGAGTTTTTGGAGCATGGAGTCAACTCCCTGAAGCCGATGATGATCAAAGAGGTGGCCGAAGAGATCGGGGTACATCCTTCGACGGTGAGCCGCGCGGTGGCAAATAAATATGTGCATACGCCGCAGGGTGTGTTTGAATTGCGCTTCTTCTTTTCCGAAGGTGTGAACGGGCCTGAGGGCGGAGACCTGCCGCTGGTCCTGCTGAAGCGCAAAGTAAAGAAGTTGATCGAAGACGAGGACGAGCGGAAGCCGTTGACGGATGACCAACTGGCGGCTGAGTTGCAGAAGCAGGGGATCCAGGTGACGCGGCGGACGGTGGCAAAGTATCGCGAGGACATGCAGATTCCCAGCACGCACCAACGCCGGGTACGCTGACCGCATCGAAGAGAGATGAGGTAATCGATATGGATGTTGAGTACACCGGCAGACAGGCAACCATTACAAAGAAGTTGAAGACGCAGACCGAAGCCGGACTGGCCCGGATTGCAAAGATCCTCGGCAAGGCAGGCAATGTACACGTCATTCTGGCGACGGACCGGTACCGGCAGATCGCCGAAGTGACGGTCCAGACGCGCAGCCAGAAGCTGGTGGCGACGTGCGAATCGACCGAGATGGTGATCGCCCTGCGCGATACGCTGGATAAGATCGAGCAACAGGCGATTCGTCACAAAAAGAAGACGATGACCATTAAGCGGCATGGAAAGGCCGATACGGTTCTAGCGAATCAGGTGGTTGTAGAGGACATAGAGGCTGAGAAGCCAGCCCCCGGCAGAGTCGCGGCGAAGAACAGTGCTGGGCGGAAAGCTGTGCCCATGTTGGTCCATTCATTTCCGTCCGCTTCGCCGCTGACGGAGCCGCACGTTGCGCGCTCGACCGACGGTGTGGCCCTGAGGCCGATGACGCTGGAGGAGGCCGTCAAGGAGGCGGCGTTTCGCGACCGGGACGTCTTTGTCTTCCGGGACCATGGTGGGCAAGCGATGGTCCTGCACCGCAAGCGCGACGGAAAGATGGAATTGATCGAGGTACCGTAGGGCTGCCTTTTACGTAAATCCTGAAGATGCTTTAGGATTTGTTCATGCCACGCAAGGTAGCGAAGAAAGCTGCAAAAAAACTCACCGGGGCGGTGAACACGGGCGAGCTTGTGATTCTGACAGGCTTGTCGGGATCGGGGAAGCTCTCTGCTCTCAAGGCCTTTGAGGACCTCGGATTTTACTCGGTGGATAATCTGCCGCTTGAACTCGTGCCCCAGTTTGCCGACCTGGTGCGCCAATCTCCTGAGATTGAGCGCGCCGCCCTGGTGGTGGATGTGCGCGAAGGCATGCGGCTGGATGAGTTTCCGGCGATCCTCAAGAGAGTGCGCCGTACGCTGCCGACACGCGTTCTGTTTTTAGAGGCCAGCGAAGATGCTCTGATCCGGCGTTTCTCGGAGACGCGGCGACCGCATCCGATGGGGCGGACAAATACCGTCATCAAGTCGATCCGAGCGGAACGGAAGCGCCTGGACCCGATCCGGAATGTCGCCGACATTGTGCTCGATACGACGAAGTTCAACGTCCACGAGCTTCGAGCCCACATCAACGCGCAGTTCGAACGAGAGGAGAGCGATCAGAGCCTGACGATCTCTTCGGCGAGCTTTGGCTTCAAAAATGGCGTGCCGTCTGAGGCGGATCTTGTGTTCGATGTCCGGTTTTTGCCGAACCCTCACTTTGTGCCCGAGTTTCGCAAGCTGACCGGAAAGCATCCGAAGGTGGCGAAGTACGTCCGGCAGTTTCCGCAGACCGCGGAGTTTCTGGATAAGACGACGGACATGCTGAAGTTTCTTTTGCCGCACTACATCAAGGAAGGCAAGAGCTATCTGACCGTGGCTTTCGGGTGTACGGGGGGGCAGCACCGGTCGGTATTTATTGCAGAAGAGATGAAAAAGCGGCTGACCGCCGCGGGCTATCGGGTGAAGACCGCGCACCGCGACATGCCGCGATAAAAAGACAGCCGATGGCAATCAAAGCAATAGCCAATAGAATAGTGAGATGCGCAGCAGTATGAAGATGACCGGGAGAGTGGCGGCTTGAGGCGTATCTGGCGATTGCTGCTTTACGTGCGGCCGTATGCGCTCTATTCGCTGATCTCCGTGGTTCTGATGGCCGTTGTGGGAGCGATGACGGCATTCCGGCTGCTGCTGGTCAAGCCTATCTTCGACAATGTGCTGAGCCCGCAGGCGTCCGCGAATGTTCTGATCTTCAAAGTACCGCATCTGAACTGGACGCTCAATCTGAATTTTCTTGTGCCCAGTCATTTTCATAACGCATGGAGTGTTGTTGCGTATGCACTCGTCGTCTCCGCCATCGTCAAGTCTATTTGCGATTATTGCGGGACGTATCTGGTGAACTATGCCGGGTTCGGAATGATTACGGACCTGCGCAACGACCTTTACGACGCTATCTTGCGACGCTCCGTGGCGTTTTTCCAGAAGCACGCAACCGGAACACTTCTGTCGACGCTGATCAATGATATCGAGCGGGTGCAGTTTGCGATGTCAACGGTGTTGAGCGATTTTCTTCAGCAGTTCTTCACGCTGCTCTTCACGATTGGCGTCGTGATCGTTGTGGGTGGAAAACTGGCCTGGGTGTTGTTGTTGTTTGTGCCGATTGTTATTTCTTCCGCACGCCGAATTGGGCGCGGTGTACGGCACACGACGCGCAAGGGGCAAGACAAGCTGGCGGAGATCCAGAACATTCTTCACGAGACGATTACGGGCAATCGCATTGTGAAGGCGTTTGGGATGGAGCTGTGGGAGACAGACCGTTTTCGCAAGGCGGCGACCCGGCTCTTTCAGGCGAATCTGAAGTCAGTGAGCGTGCAGGCGATCAGCTCGCCTTTGATGGATGCGCTTGGGTCGGTAGGGATTGCCTTGTTGTTGTTGTTTGGCAGAGAACGGATTCTTCACCGTGAGATGACTGCGGGATCATTCGTTACATTTCTTATCGCCGTGTTTACCCTCTACGATCCGGTGCGGAAGTTTGCGCTCTTTTACAACAGTTTTCAGCAGGCCCTGGGCGCCAGCGAAGATATCTTCAAATTCATGGATGCGCAGGACGATGTGCAGGAGAAGAAGCACGCGCATGTTCTCAAGGGATTCAACAAAGAGATTCAATTTGAAGACGTGGGCTTCGCCTATGAGAGTGACGGCGAGAAGACGCAGGTGCTGAAGGACATTAATTTCTCGGTGCGTCCAGGCGAGGTGCTTGCATTTGTCGGTCCGAGCGGAGCGGGCAAATCTTCACTGGTGAATCTGATCCCGCGCTTTTTCGATGTGAACGAGGGACGAATCTTGCTGGACGGCCACGACCTCCGCGATGTAACCATTGTTTCGCTGCGAAAACAGATCGGCAAAGTGACGCAAGAGACCGTACTCTTCAACGACACCGTGCGCAACAACATTGCGTATGGCCAGCCGGATGTTCCGATGAGCAAGGTGGAAGAGGCGGCGCGCATGGCGCTGGCGCATGACTTCATCGTGAAGATGCCCGAGGGCTACAACACCATGATCGGAGAGAAAGGTGTTCGCCTGAGCGGCGGTGAGCGGCAACGGTTGGCAATTGCGCGGGCAATCCTGAAGAACTCCCCGATCCTGATTCTCGATGAAGCAACGTCCGCGCTCGATATGGAGAGCGAACATCTGGTACAGGCCGCGCTGGCCAATCTGATGCAGGGGCGGACAGTGTTTGTAATCGCGCACCGGCTTTCGACGGTCCGCCGGGCGACGAGAATCGCGGTCATCGAAAACGGACGGATCACGGAGATGGGCCCGCACGAAGAGCTGTTGTCGCAATCGGGAACCTACCGGCGACTCTATGATTTGCAGTTCAGCGGAGATGAGGCGAGCAGCGCGGGCAATGGTCAGGCTGTGCCTGCGGCGGATTTAGAGGGGATTGCATGAGTGCTGTGTATTCGATGACGGGTTATGCAAGTCTGCGCGGCTCAGTGAGGGAGCAGCTTGGCTTTACCCTGACGATCAAGAGTGTGAACCATCGTTTTCTCGATCTTCAATTCCGTTTGCCATCGTCCTCGGATGGGCTGGAGATCCAGTTGCGGCGAGTGCTGAAGGAGAAGCTGCGGCGCGGCCACATCGACGTGACGTTGCAGTTAGAGCGGAAGGCGAATGCTCAGGTCCAGTGGAACGCCAGTCTGCTCGACGCTTATGTGAAGGCGTTTCGAGAGGCTTCGGCATTGCATGGGTTGACGAGCGAGCCGGACATGAATGCGCTGTTGCGGCTTCCGGGATTGATGAGCGCGGAGAGCAGCGTGAATGAAGAGGCGATGCAGGGGCTCGATGAGGCTGTTCTGTTGCTGGTCGATGAACTGGTGGCCAGGTTGAACGAGGGCCGCGCGCAGGAAGGCGCAGCGCTGGCGACTGAGTTGCGCGCATCGATGCTGCGGTTGCAGGCCTTTGCAACCGAGGTCGCGGAGTTGCGCAGCGGCGTGCGCGATGCTTTATTTGAGCGGCTTCGCGCACGTTTGGCCGAGCTGATAGAGGGCACTTCGGTGAGCGAGGAACGTCTGCTTGCTGAAGCGGCGGTGTTGGCGGAGAAGAGCGATGTGGATGAAGAGATCGTGCGCCTGCGGACGCATGTCGAACATTTTGTCGCGATCCTCGATGCAGGAGGAGAGGTTGGCAAACGGTTGGATTTTCTGTTGCAGGAGTTGAATCGCGAGGCGAATACGATGCTGTCGAAGACGAGCAGCGCATCAGGCGTGAACGGTCTGCGGATCACCGAGCTTGGGTTGGAGATGAAGGCGGAGATCGAGAAGGCACGCGAGCAGGTTCAGAATTTGGAGTAGAGGAAGGTGCAGATCAACTGCACAGAGACCGCAGAGACAGGGTATTACGAACGAATGGCAGGCATACTTTTTATTATTTCGGCGCCCTCGGGCTCAGGAAAGTCAACGCTGGTGACTCAGTTGAGAACGCTGGTCGCCGGGTTGGATTTCTCGATCTCTTATACGACACGCGCTCCTCGCGGATCGGAGGAGAATGGGCGAGAGTACCACTTCACCAGCCGGGACGAGTTTGAGCGGATGGTCGCGGCGGGAGACTTTCTGGAGTGGGCTGAGGTCTTTGGCAACTACTACGGAACGGCGGTTTCGGCGCTGGCACACGCCAGAGACGCGGGCAAAGATCTGCTGCTCGATATCGATGTGCAGGGCGCAGTGCAGGTGATGAAGAAGCTGCCTGAGGCAGTGTCGATCTTTATTTTGCCGCCGAGTCCGGAGGTTCTGGAGATGCGTTTGCGCAACCGCAGCGAGGCCGAGCATGTAACCTCGGAGGCGGTGATTGAAGGCCGATTGGCCGAGGCGCGCAACGAGTTGAAGCGCATCGGCGATTACAAATATGCGCTGGTGAATGATGTTCTCGACCAGGCGGTGGCGGAGATGCGGGCGATTGTTTTGTTTGAGCGCGGGACGCGGGACGGGGTGCAGGCGATGGCGGAGAGTTGCCGGACAGATGCCGCTTCGCCAAAGCTCAGAAGCGCGCTGGGAACTTTTGGCGGATAAGGTACGGGTTATCCACCGCAATTTGCCGCAAATTGGCTCCGAATTAGTTGGGACATTACACTGCGCTGAGGTAGATTGTGCTTACGGGGTGAAACGCATGACGATTGAGAATGCTTTCCACAACAAATACAGCCTGGTCAAAGGTGCGGCGCGGCGGGCGCGTCAGTTGCAGTCCGGCGCTTTGCCGCTGATCGATGCCAAGTCGACGAAGGCCTGCCGTGTCGCGCAGGACGAGATCAGGGCGGGCCATGTGAAGTTCGTGCTGACCGAGAAGGTCGTTGCGCCGACGCTCGACCACACGGTTTAGCCGCGCACGATAGCATAGAACCATGGCAGCAGATCGGGAGCAGCAACTGCGGGCGTACGTCGAATACTTCCGCGACATGGGGATTCATGACTTCTACCGCCGCGGCGAGCCGGTTGCGATAGAAGCGATTGAAATTGCCGCTGCGGCAGAACCGTCGCCGATTGCTTTTGAAGCCGCGCCTGTTTCTGTTTCCATCCCTGCTGATACTCCTCCAATCCGTGGTCTTCAGGAGCCTGTCATTCCCAAGCTGGTGAGTTTCAACGATCTTGCGCCCCTGCCTCAGGGCCGCGTCCCTGTGTCTGAACGCGCGGCGGCGCTCGATGCCATTCGGGAGGAGATCGGCGACTGCACTCGCTGTCCTCTGGCCTATGCAGGGCGGCGGAATATTGTCTTCGGCGACGGCGATCCGGCCGCGCGGCTGATGTTTGTGGGCGAGGGGCCGGGTGCGGACGAGGATGCTTCGGGGCTTCCTTTCGTGGGCAAGGCCGGGCAACTGTTGAACAACATGATTGCGGCGATGGGGCTAAAGCGGGAAGAGGTCTATATCGCCAATATCGTGAAATGCAGGCCGCCGGCGAACCGTGTTCCCGAGCCGGTCGAGGCGAATACCTGCACCCAGTTTCTGGTGAAGCAGATCGACGTGGTGCAGCCCGAGGTGATTGTGGCCCTGGGAGCAACGGCTGCGATGTACCTGCTGGGCGTGAAGCAGTCACTGGCCTCGCTGCGGGGCACGTGGCATGACTGCCGCGGCGCGAAGCTGGCGGTGACCTATCATCCGGCGTTCCTGCTGCGCGATCCCCGGCAGAAGGGCGAGGCTTGGAAGGACCTGCAGCGGGTGATGGGGGAGATGGGGTTGAAGGCGCCGGCCAAGAGCTAGCTGGTACCCCCTGTACTTAAGTCATAAAGTCTTTGAAAGAGAGACTTTAAGTCCAAATTTGATTTGGACCACCTTCGTGGAGGAGGAATAAGAAGCCCCCGGCGGTTCGCCGGGGCTTTTCTGACGTCTGGATTAAGTATAGCGGGTGGGAGGAATCTCTTTTGCAATTTATATTTCGTTTGTTTTCCTGGAGTTGAATGGTTTTGGGGCTTGACAGGATTTTGCTATGGGGAGGTCGAAGGAGCAGATTCCTCCGCTTCGCTGAGGAATGAAAGACAGAATGGAAGCTCGGGTCTAATTTGGCGAGGGCATCTCGACGTGGTCGACGACCAGCGTCTCTACGGTGCCTTTGGCCGGTTTGAGCTTGAGGCCGAGTTGCTCCTGAAGGGCCGTAAAGATGGATGGGCCTGAATCGGTCTGGAGGCTCGATCCGTCGGGGAATGATTGGATCGGGGTGTCCTGTGGTGACCATTGCAGGGCAAGGTCATAGAGACCGGTGAGGCCGGTCTTGTCGATGACGGTGCGATGCGCCTGATTGGTCAGGGTGCTGGCGAAGGAGACCATGGAAACCGCATGGGCGGTCAGCTTGGCTTTATTGTTGTCGTTCTGAACGGAGGTGCCGCCGCCGTGTTCGCTATTGACTGACGGTTTGAACTTTGGGCCATCGTTGGTAACGGTCAATTCAAAGACGGAAAGGGTCTTCATCTCGGTGTGCGCCTTCAGGTGAAAGCGCTCTTTGAGAAAGGGGAGCAGCATCGATCTCCGCTGTTGGTTGGTCAGTTTTTTGAGCGCCGGGAGATCAGGCTCGACGATCTTTGCATGGACGTCGAAGCGTGCTGAAGCGATCGGACCTGATACTCCCGAGATCAGATTTTCCTTGATGTCGTATGCATTTTCGAGGAGCGTCTTTATGGAAACATTGGTCGCGGCGTAGTCGCTATTGTTGGAATTGATGCCCCACCCTCCGCTGCCGGACTTGTTCGGCTTGATGGAGACGACGTCATAGGCGGGCAGAGGCGCGGTGGCGACGGGAGCAGCGCTCATCTGCGCCGGCAACGGCCGTGATGCGGTCATGATGATGGCGAGGGCCAAACAGGCGGGGGCGTTCATGCCTCCAGAATATGCCTGGTGCGCTTTGGGCGTCTCCGGATTTCTAGCCTGGGGGCGGTATGCGGACGGTGTTGGCGCGACAACTGCGAATCGCGCCGCAGGCTGTGGGCTGGAGGGTCTTGCTCATGCAGACCTCGATGGCCGTCAGGTAGTTGTTGCCGCAACTCAGAGCGAGGCTTTCGCGAGGGAACGATGGGTTCGCCTTCGCAAAGAGATCGAGGATCTCGGCGGGAGGCATGGAGGTCTGGCGGTCGAGCGTGGCGAGTTCGGCGGGGATGGTGACGCTTTGCACGGCCTGCCGGGCGAGGTTGAAGAAGGCGTCGGCGCTGAGGCCGGAGCAGGTTCCGTGGGTCTTCCACTCGTGGCGGAGCAGGCCGGGGTCGGGGTAGATGTCGCTGTAGTCGGCGGGATTTCGCGGGCCCGGAGCGTTGGTGCAGTTTTCGAGGTAAGGGCCGGAGTTGCGCTGGGGCCAGAGGCCGTGCAGGGTGAAGGCACGGTGTTGGGCGCACTCGGGTGCGGCGGGGTGGCTGTGGCAGAACTCGGGCGACCAGGAGAGATTGAGCAGGTAATAGTCGAAGGGCTGACTGGCGGCTGCGGCTTGAGAGATGCGGGCCTGCCGAGGGGACGACTCTTGCTGGATGGCGGACGAACGTGTTGGCGTCTGGGATGAGTTGCAGCCGAGCGATAGAAAGAGCACAAGGCAGATTGCGATGGACAGGTTCTTCATAGATATCGCCTCGGGTGCTGAACTGCATTGAGTTTAAGCTATCGATCGGAGGTTAGCAGTACATAGGAAACCGTGCGCTTCAAGAGTCGCCGTTTTTTTCAGAGATGGAGAACAGCATTTGTTGACATCGTCTTGTGAGGGAACGCAATGGTTCCATGAGTAAATTGCTGTATATTTCAATGATGTTACCGCTAACATATTTTTGTATCGCACTGGACAGCACGGCGCGGATGACATAACTTTTTGTTGGAAACCGAAAGACCATCTTTGTGTTGTGAAAGAGATCGAAGCTACTATGACGAGTCTGGACCGTAGAACTTTCCTGAAGGCCGCGGGTATTGCAGCGGCCGGATCTGGTTTGCAGATGCTTGCACAAGCGCCGCGCGAGGCGGGACAAACGATATCCGCCAACGACCATATTCAGATCGCGCTGATTGGCGCGGGTGGCCAGGGCCAGGGAGATACGGGTTGGGCAGTCCAGGTTCCGGGAGTGAAGCTGGTGGCGGTGGCCGATTGTTATAACGGACGGCTTGCGCATTGCAAAGAGGTGTGGGGAAGCGACGTGTTCACGACGCGCGACTACCGCGAGATCCTGGCGCGGAAGGACATCGACGCCGTGATCATCGCCACGCCGGACCACTGGCACAAGCAGGCCGCGGTGGACGCGATGAACGCGGGCAAGGACGTCTATTGCGAGAAGCCGATGATCCATCTGTACTCGGACGGGCCGGAGATCATCGAGACGGCGCAGAAGACGAAGCGGATCATTCAGATTGGTAGCCAGCGGGTCAGCTCGATCATCTATGCGAAGGCGAAGGAACTGCTGGCTTCGGGCGCGATCGGCAAGCTGAACATGGTGACGGCGCGGTGGGACAGGAACTCCGCTATCGGTGCGTGGGACTATTCGATTCCGCTCGATGCGAGCACGGAGACATGCGACTGGCCGCGTTTTCTGGGGACGGCACCGAAGATCCCTTTCAGCGCAGAACAGTTCTTTCAGTGGCGCAAGTGGAAGGCGTACGGCAGCGGCGTGGCCGGAGACCTGTTCGTCCACCTGTTCAGCGGGACGCACTTCATCACCGGATCGCATGGGCCGACGCGGGCGATGGCGACGGGCGGTCTGCGGTTCTGGAAGGACGGCCGCAATGTGCCGGACGTGATGCTGGCGCTGTTCGATTATGAAGAGGGCTTCAACCTGAGCCTTCGCGTCAACTTCGTCGATGGCGGCTCGGAGAGCGAGGGGCTGCTCTTTACCGGATCGGAGGGCACGATCGAGATTGCGGGCAACTCCGTGATTCTGAACCGCGTACCGCGGGAGAAGGAGCCGGGATATACGGTCAGCACCTTTACCGACGCGATGCAGAAGGAATACATCGCCAAGTACCGCGAGAAGTATCCTGTGGAGCCGTTGACGGCGATGCATGAGGTGGGCCTGGAGCGGTTTGTCGCGCCGAGAGGGTATAGCGACAGCTATGACCACTTCCACAACTTCTTCGATTCGGTGCGCACGCGCAAGCCGGTGGTCGAAGATGCGGTGTTCGGCTTCCGCGCGGCTGGCGCGGCGCTGCTGAGCAACATGAGCATGGCCAAGGGCAATGTGGTCCATTGGAATCCCACCACGATGAAAGTGGTGCAATCGTAATCGATTCGCTGATTGAGAAGGTCTGGGTATAAAACGATGAGAATCACTGCTCTTTCGCTCGCATTTCTTCTTGTGATGGGGGCCGGGGTTGCCGCTCAGGCGCAGGACCCGGCTCACGCCACCGAATTTCGCAAACCGACTCCGGGCAATGGGCCGGACGGCCTGCCTCGGCTGGCTTTTCTGACACACCGGCTGGGCAACGATCATGCCGAGGCCATCACGACGCTCGACATGAACGGCGACGGCTACAAGGACCTGTTGAGCGGTGCTTATTGGTATGAGAATCCGGGGGCGAAGGGCGGGGACTGGAAGCAACATCAGTACCGAACGGTCGGTGTTCACAACGAGTTTGTCTCCGACTGCGGGGAGTGGACGATCGATGTGAACCACGATGGCGCGCCGGATGTGGTGACGACCGGATGGATCTCGAACGGGCTCTGGTGGTACGAGAATCCGAAGAAGGCGAAGCCGGGCGCGATGTGGCAGAAGCACTTCATTACGAACAGCTATGACACGGAAGGGGGCGCCGAGGGCGACATCAACGGCGACGGCAAGCCGGATGTGGCGCTGGCGCACTATAACCACTCGGGCGTGATCTGGGTCGATTTCTCCGGAGCTACGCCCAAGGTGCATCATGTCGGCGGCAAGGAACAGGACGGCCACGGCATCGGCATCGCCGATATCAATGGCGATGGCAAGGCGGATATTCTGACGCCTTCTGGATGGTTTCAGAATGTGGACGGCGACCATGACAAGTGGATCTGGCACGCGGATTGGCGGCTTGGCGACGCCGGGTTCCCGATTCTTGGGTATGACGTCAACAATGACGGCAAGATTGACCTGATCTATGGGCAGGGACATAGCTATGGGCTCTACTGGCTGGAGCAGACGGGCACGGCGGCGCACCGGACGTGGAAGCGGCATACGATCGACGAATCGTTCTCGCAGTCTCATGCGTTGAAGCTGGTCGATCTCGATGGCAATGGAGTGCCGGTGCTGGTGACCGGCAAGCGGTATCGCGGCCACTCGGGCGACGATCCGGGATCGTACGATCCGCTGGTGATCTACGCGTATCGGATCAATCGGAAGACCGGAACATTTACGCGGACGGCGATCTCGGTCAATGGCACCGCGGGTATTGGCACGCAGATCATTGCGGAGGACCTTGACCACGATGGCGATATCGATCTTGCGACTGCGGGCAAGCTGGGCGTGAGCTTCATCGAGAACCTGAAGATTGCGACGAACGTTCCCAAGGCGACCCGCGAGGCGCAGCAGCCGATTGAGCGCAAGTGGCCGTTCCCGGGCGAGGGCCAGGAGGTTCCGCAGGAAGATGGGCCGCGTTGAGGTGAGTTCTCTGGTTGCGGTAATTTCTTTAGTGGCGTGAAGTGCGTTGGTTATGTTTCACTTTTGCATGGCCAACGTACAGTCTCGCCGCAACTTCCTCTGGACGGCTCCCCTTGCCGCCGCAGCCGCTCTTCCTCTGACGGATACGCTGCTCCATGCGCAGGTCCCCGCCGCCGACGCTGGACAAGCTGCGACCTTCAAGGTGTTTCCCGCGGCGACCCTCGAAGGTATGGTGAAGAGCCTCGAAGAAGCGCCTGCTGCCAAGGACATTGTTACGGGCAAGGAGGGCGTGTCGATCACGGTCAGCGCCGAGGAGAAGAAGGCCGCGAAGGAGTTTGAGTATCACGCTCATCGCGACCATGTCTTCCAGGTGCTGGATGGAACGACCCGGTACGAGCTTGGCGGCACACCGAAGAATGCGCGGCAGACCAGGCCCGGAGAGTGGCTTGCGCCGGAGTCCGAGGGGGCGACGACGATTACGCTGAATAAGGGTGACATGCTGGTGGTTCCGAGGATGACACCGCATAAGCGGACGACTGAGGGAACGGTTAGCTTGCTACTGATTAACGCTACGACTTAAGCATCTGCGAAAAATATATCCGACGGAAAGCTGTACATCGAGGGCCGAAGCCCATTTTGAATGAAGCACTTACGGCACGCTGAAGCCGTGCCCTTGAGCAAGGCATGTTTTTCGCAGCCTGCATCTGCTCAAGAGACGGCGCGTGTTTTATGGTGGCTGGGTAGAACAGGGAACAGTAAAGCAGCTTGGGCCGCAGAGTTCGCCTGCGTCCGTTAAGCTGGAGGGATGCCTCTGTTTTGCGATGTTGCCCTGCCGGTTCCGCTGGATCAGACCTTTACCTATGCGGTGAATGGCGCGGTGCCTGTAGTGGGGGCACGGGTGCTGGTTCCCTTCAGCGGGCAGCGGCTGATGGGGGTTGTGGTGCGGGTGCATGAGGATGCACCGGCGGATGAATTTGAAGTGAAGCCGGTGCAGCAGGTGCTCGACGATACCGCCCTGCTTCCGGATGAGCTGATGAAGCTGGCGCAGTGGATCGCTTCGTATTACGTCGCTCCGCTGGGCGAGGTGCTGCGCGGGATGCTGCCGCTGGCAGCCGAGGTAAAGCGGCATTTTGTCTACAAGATTGCAGAGGCGGGACGGCGCGTGCTCTACGAGGGCGCGGCGAAGGGGTCTTCGCGGCGGTCGAAGCTCTCGCCTGAGGAGCAAAATCGCGAGTACGCGGTGCTGAACTATCTGGAGGGTGGGGAACAGGCGAAGATGTCCGCGTTGCGTTCGGCTACGGGCGCGAATAAGAGTTTGCTGGAGGGAATGGTTCGGAAGAAGTGGCTGACGCGCGAGGCGGTGGCAGAGGAGCGCGATGCTCGTCGGTTGGAGAAGGTGGCGGTGCTGGTGGTGGATGCACGGCTGCCGAAGCTCAATGAGAACCAGACGGCGATCCTGGCGGAGCTGGCTGCGGTGGGTGGGCGGATGCGGGTGCGGGACTTGCGGCAGACGCTGCCTGCGGTGCCGGAATCTACGCTGGGAACGCTGGTGAAGCGTGGGCTGGTGAAGATCGAGGAGGTCGCGGAGGACTTCCACATGGGCGGGGTGGGCGCGCATGGCAAGAAGCATGCACATGAGCACGCTTTGAATGAGGCGCAGATGGAGGCGCTGGGGACGATTGCAGCGGCGATGACGAAGGGTGGATTTGCGCCGCATCTGCTCTATGGCGTGACGGGCTCGGGCAAGACTACGGTATATTTTGCGTCGATGCAGCGGGCTTTGGATGCGGGGAAGTCTGCGCTGCTGCTGGTACCGGAGATTGGGTTGACGCCTGCGATGACGGGGCAGATGGTGGCGGCGTTTGGCAGCGAGGTCGCGCTGCTGCACTCTCAGTTGACGCCTGACGAGCGCGCCGAGCAATGGCATCGGATTCGCCGGGGAGAGGCGCGGATTGTGGTGGGGACGCGGTCGGCGGTGTTTGCGCCGATGGTGAATCTTGGCCTGATCATCGTCGACGAGGAGCACGACTCCAGCTATAAGCAGGAGGAGACGCCGCGCTACCATGGCCGCGACGTCGCCGTGATGCGGGCGAAGTTCAACGAGGTGACGGTGGTGCTGGGATCGGCTACGCCATCGCTCGAGAGCTGGGCGAATGCTGAGAAGGGAAGATACGTTCGGGTGGAGATGCGGCAGCGCGTCGCCGACCGTCCGCTGCCAGCGGTGGAGCTGGTGGACATGTGCACGGAGTTCAAAGAGACGGGGCAGGAGCAGATCTTTTCACGCAGGCTGATCGAAGAGACGCAGGCGACGCTGGACCGGGGGGAGCAGGCGATTATTTTGCTCAACCGGCGAGGCTACTCGTTTGTGGTGATGTGCCGAAGCTGCGGGGACAAGATTGAGTGCGAGAACTGCGCGATCTCGATGACGTATCACAAGCCGGTGAGCGGCGACGACGCCATCGCGCAGCCGGGGCAGCGGCTGGAGTGTCATTACTGCGGTTTCCGGCGTGGGGTACCTAAGATTTGCCCAAAGTGCGGGAGTGAGCACCTTTATTTCCTCGGCGCGGGGTCGCAGCAGGGCGAGGAGCGGTTGCAGGAGATCTTTCCGGCGGCACGGATCGGCCGCATGGACCGCGATACGGTGCGAGGACGAAGCGATATGGAACGGCTGCTGTCACGGCTTCATGCGGGGGAGATCAACCTGCTGGTGGGTACGCAGATGATCGCCAAGGGGCACGACATTCATGGCGTGACGCTGGTGGGCGTGGTGGGCGCAGACTTTGCGCTGGGGCTGCCGGACTTCCGTGCCGCGGAACGGGTATTTCAACTGCTGACGCAGGTCTCAGGCAGAGCGGGCAGGGGTGATCTGCGGGGCAAGGTGCTGGTGCAGACCTACCATCCTGACCACTACGCGATTCAATTTGCATCGCAGCATGACTATCCGGGTTTTGTGGCCAAGGAGATGAACTATCGGCGGTGGATGCACTATCCGCCGTATGCCGTGCTGACGAATGTGGTGATCCACAGCGAGAAGCTGGAGGAGGCGGCGGCGTGGTCGGCCGCGCTGGGACGGTGGTTTGAGCGAACGCGGCTGGATAAGGTCCGCGTGCTGGGGCCTGCCGCCGCGCCGATTGTGCGGCTGAAGCGGATCTACCGATACCATTTTGTGTTGAAGGCAGAACGGAGGCAGACGCTGGGCGCGGCGTTGCGGGCCATGCTGGCGTTTGCCGAGACAGAAGGGATCGCGCGCCGCAACCTGGTGGTCGACGTGGATGCGGTGCACCTGATGTAATGCGGTGAGTTAGATCGGGAGGGGGACAAGACCCTAGGCCGCGTTACTCGAGCAGGTGAAGCTCTTTGCCGGGCTTGAAGCGGACGGCCTTGCCGGGGGCGATGGTGACTTCAGCGCCAGTCCTCGGGTTGCGTCCGATGCCGGTCTTGCGCGGTTTCACGGTGAAGACGCCGAAGCCGCGGAGTTCGATGCGGTCGCCGGCGATTAGGTTTTGTTTCATGCTATCGAAGATGGCGTCGACGGCAGCCTCAGCTTTGGTCCGCGGGAGGCCGGTGCGTTCAACAACCCTTTGTATAAGATCCTGCTTAATCATTTGGGGCCGCCGTCCTTTGGCTGTAATTTTTTATCAACACATTTTTTATCAACACATTTACTGACCGGGTTTAGTACCGTGATGGTAGAAAGTCGACACGAGATTGTCAATGTAAGAACGCTACCGTAAGATGAAGAATCTAATGAGGCAACGGAAAGGGGATGGTTACTACCCCCGGTTACCTGTACCTCCATAGTAAGAGACTCGAATCGAAAGACGAAGGGAAGCAGACTAGCGTGGCCATTAAAAGCGACCGCTGGATTCGCCAGCAGGCGATCGAGCACGACATGATTTCGCCGTTTAGTGAGAAACAGGTCCGCGAGGGCGTGATCTCGTATGGGTTGTCGTCCTACGGGTACGACCTCCGGGTTTCGGATGAGTTCAAGATTTTTACCAACGTTAATAGTGCGATTATCGACCCGAAAAAGTTCGATGAGCGATCGTTCGTGACCGTGCAGTCCGACAGCGTTATCGTTCCGCCGAACTCGTTTGCGCTGGCACGGTCGATTGAATACTTCAAGATTCCCCGGGATGTGCTGACGATCTGCGTGGGTAAGTCGACCTATGCGCGCTGCGGGATCATCGTGAATGTGACCCCGTTCGAGCCGGAGTGGGAGGGGTTTGTGACGCTCGAGATCTCGAACACGACGCCGCTGCCGGCCCGGATCTATGCCAATGAAGGGCTGTGTCAGATCCTTTTCTTCCAGTCCGATGAGGTGTGTGAGATCAGCTACGCGGACCGTAAGGGAAAGTATCAGCACCAACAGGGGATTGTTCTGCCGAAGCTGTAGGTTCGTTTCGGAAGGGATTTTCCTGGCTGTTACACACTGCCTGCCTATAACCGTTGAGAAGCAGAGGCTGCAAGGGCGATGAGAGAGGAAACCTCGGAGGGACATCTGCGTATCGGGCTGGTTGCCACGGACCCGCTGCGGATTATCGGCCTGCAGGCGATGTTTTCCCAGAGCGGCGCCGAGGTGATTGCGCTGTCGGTGCCGGGTGCGCTTGATGCGCCGGGGGTATCGCTCATTCTGGTCGATGCGGGGTGCACCGACCATCTGTTCGAGCTGCTGGCGACGTTTCACCGGAGGCGCCCGCGGATGCGGCTGATCGTGATCGGGATGCAGGAGGATCACGGATACATTCAGAAGGTGATCGGCGCTGGGGCCAAGGGTTATCTGACGCACATGGCGAAGGAGAGCGAGATCCGGCTGGCGATCGAGATCGTGCAGGACGATTCGGTGTGGGCTCCGCGAAAGGTGCTGGCACGGTTGCTGGAGTCGTCCGCCGCGGAGACAGCGAACGCGGCTGTGGAGAGTGCGCCGAAGTTCACCGATCGCGAGGTGCAGGTGCTTCGGCTGCTGGTCGCAGGCAGCCCGAACCGGGAGATAGCGCGCGAGCTGGGAATCGATGCGGTGACGGTGAAGGCGCATGTGGGGCGGATTATGCGGAAGGTGGGGGTCGCAAACCGGATCGCGCTGACGGTGGAGACGTTGAACCGAAACCTGCTGGAGAAGTAGTTTATCTATTGGCAAAATGGTTAACAAGATGCCGCTCAAAGGTATATAGACCTTCGTACCGTTGTGATGCCGCGGGATGTGCGTCATTGTGTCATGTAGCAACACAGACCTGGGAGAGGGGTTGTAGAGAGCGTGTCGGGGATGACCCTGGCGCTATCTCTACAACCCCCATTTTTTGTGCGGATGCGGGCAACTCTGCTAAGGTACAACTCGGCTTTGGTTCTTCCCATCTCATCGAATGTTGCAAGCGGCCACGCAAAATAAAGATCAGGAAATTGAAAGGCACAAAAATTATGAAGCGGATAACGGTGATTGCATGTGGATTGGCCATGGTAGCGAGCTCGGTTTCGGCGTTCGCAGCTTCGGACAAGGCCAAATTGACGGAGCGTCTGACGGACGCCCAGAATGTTGTCAAACAGATTATGGCGACCCCGGACAAAGGAATCCCGCAGAGCATTCTCGCGGGCGCGTCCTGCGTGGTGGTAGTTCCCAGCTATAAGAAGGCGGCCTTCGTCGTTGGCGGCCAGTATGGCCAGGGTGTTGCCACCTGCCGCACGCCGCGCGGCTGGAGCGCTCCGGTATTTGTGCAGCTTGCCGGCGGTAGCTTTGGATTTCAGATCGGTGGACAGGCGACCGACCTGGTCCTGGTAGCGATGAACCAGCAGGGCCTTCAGGACATGCTGAAGAACAAGTTCAAGATCGGTGGCGATGCCGCGGCCTCGGCCGGCCCGGTTGGCCGCAACGCGCAGGCGGGCACGGACTGGAAGCTGAATGCGGAGTTCCTGACTTATTCGCGGAGCAAGGGACTCTTCGCTGGCATCAACCTTGACGGCACGGTGCTTTCGCAGAACCAGAACGATACGCGGACGATGTATGGCACGGACATCCCCTTCGAGACGATCCTGAAGGGCAATCAGGCGACGCCGACGGCGGCACGGCCGTTTGTCAGGACCGTGGCTCATTACTTCGTCGTCTCCAAGGCGAACGAGTAGTCGTAGGCAGGGTTCTACCGAAGGGCGGCCGTTTCGGTCGCCCTTGTTTTTTGCGAGCGGGAAGGGCTGGCGCTAGTAGACTGAATGCTTGAGCGAAGGGGCACAACGGCAGTCTCGGCGGAAAGGCGTTACGGCCCGGGAATTGGCTGAATATTGCTTTGTCCGCCTGTTCGTCGGCGGTCTCAGGATTCTTCCCCGCAATCTGGCGTGGGCGGTGGGCGCCGGTATCGGTTGGCTGGCCTTTACCTTTTTAGGACGACTGCGCAAGGTGGGGCTGCGCAATTTGGAACTGGCGTTTCCGGAGAAGGCGGCTTCAGAGCGGGAGGCGATCCTGTGCGCGGTGTATCGGAACCTGGGATATCTGCTGGCGGAGTTTTGCCAGATGCCGGGCTATACGGCGGAGCAGGCCAGCAGATTTATTCGCTATGACGGACTGGAAAACTATCTGGCGGCGCGAGCGCGGGGAAAAGGCGTGCTGGTGCTGACCGGGCATCTGGGCGCGTGGGAGCTTTCGAGTTTTTATCATTCGCTGATGGGCTATCCCATGGGCATGGTGATTCGGCGGCTGGACAATCCTCTGGTGGATGAGTTTGTGAACCGCATTCGTTGTCTGCATGGAAACCGCGTGATTCACAAGGATGACTTTGCACGCGGCCTGATCGCGACGATGCGTGCGGGGGAGACGGTGGGGATCCTGATGGACACGAACATGACTCCGCCCCAGGGCTTCTTTGTGCCATTCTTTGGCGTCGAGGCCTGTACTGCTTCGGGGATGGCGCGGATTGCGCTGAAGACGGGTGCCGCGGTGGTGCCCGGATTTCTCTTACGAGAGGAAAAGGAGCAGGGATACGTTCTGCGGTTTGGCCACGAGCTTGACCTCGTCCGGACTGCCGATTCCGAGGCGGATGCGCTGGCGAATACAGCGTTGTTCACAAGCGTGATTGAAGGGTATGTGCGGGAATATCCGGACCAATGGCTTTGGATGCACCGGCGATGGAAGACACGGCCTGCGGGCGAGACGGGGATCTACTGATGGCTAAGAGGAGCGAGGTTGCTGAGTGGGTTGGGGTGAGTTCTCCGGCTGCGGATGGGGAGATCACCGAAGTCTCGAGCATTGAGGCGGCTACCGCGACGTCGCTGGTATTTGCTGTCGATCCGGCGGCACTCGCGGCTGCGGTGTCATCGGCGGCAGGGGTGATTCTGGCGGGCGAGTCGTCGAAGGCGGAGGATACCCATGTGTGGCGGGTGGCCGATCCCCGATATGCTTTTGCTGTTGTCGCTCAAAAGTTGAGGGGCAAGGGATTTGAGGCTGGGATTCATGCTTCGGCCGTGGTGGGCGAAGGAGTGGAGATTGGCCCGGGAACGAGTATCGGACCGGGTGCGGTGATTGGGGATGGGGTGCGCATCGGCAGGGACTGCAATATTCTGGCGCGGGTTACGCTCCATCCGAAGACGGTTCTTGGAGATCGCGTGGTGGTGCAGGCGGGGGCGGTGCTGGGATCTACCGGCTTTGGCTATGTGCGGAATGCAAAGACCGGGGAGTATCTGGTCTTTCCGCAACAGGGAAGTTTGCAGGTGGAAGACGATGTTGAGATTGGCGCTAATTCGACCATCGACCGGGGTGCGCTGGGGGAGACCCGCATCGGGCGGGGAACGAAGATCGACAACCTGGTGCATATCGGGCACAACTGCCTGATTGGGAAAAACGTAATTATCGCGGCCCAGACCGGGATCTCGGGTTCGAGCGTGGTGGAGGATGGCGCGATTCTGGGCGGGCAGGTAGGGATTGGAGAACACGCTACGGTGGGGGCAGGCGTGATTCTGGGGGGTGGAGCAGGGGTCTTGAGCGGAAAGAAGATGCGGGGGCCGGGGCAGGTCTTCTGGGGGCGTCCAGCGCGTCCTTTGAAGGAGTATCTTCGAGATCTGGCGCGGCTGCGGAAGGGTTGATTGGAGTCGGGTGAAGTGCGATGGCGATTGTGGTTGTAGGCGGGCATAGCCGCAACATCGGGAAGACGAGCGTGGTTGCCGGGCTGATCGCGGCGCTGCCGGAGATGGGGTGGACGGCCTTCAAGGTGACGCAGTTCGGGCATGGGGTGTGCTCGGCCAACGGCGAGCCGTGCGACTGCGAGACGGCCGATCATACGGTCGCGGTGAGCGAGGAGCGGGACGGGGCCAGCGGAACCGATTCTGCGCGGTATCTGGCAGCAGGCGCGGTGCGGTCGTTCTGGGTGAGAACGCGGCAGGGGCAGTTGGCCGAGGCGATGCCGCGGATTCGCAAGGAACTGGAGCGGGCAGAGAATACGGTGATCGAATCGAACAGCATTCTGCGGTTTCTGCGGCCGGATGTTTACCTGAGCGTGCTCGATCCGGTGGTGGCGGACTTCAAGGATTCGGCGCGGCTGTATCTCGACCGGGCGGATGCGGTGCTGGTTCCCGAGGGGGTGCTGGGAAGGCCGGAGTGGAAGGGTGTTTCTCTGAAATTGGTGGCAGGGACTCGGGTGCTGGCGATGCGGCCTCCGCTTTATGTGACGGAAGAACTGGTGCGGTTTGTTGCGGGCCGGATTGGTTGCGAGACGGTTCGCTGATTTAAAATTCGCCGTTGTTCCGGTTTCCGCAATGGATATACTGCTACATCGGAAGAGGATTGGCGATGCGGCCGCGCTGAAGTTTGCGCGAACGGCATCCTGATGCGGGAGAGTTGCGATGGCGGTTGGGACGAAGACGGCGCTGGTTGGCTTCGATGAGTTAGTGACGGTGGTGAAGCCGGGGCGATTGATGTCGATCGATCTGCTGCGCGGATTGACCATCGGCTTCATGATCCTGGTGAATAACAATGGCAGCCGCGAAGCGTACGCCGAGCTTCAGCACTCGGTGTGGAACGGCTTCACGGCGACCGACCTAGTGTTTCCTACCTTTCTCTTTCTGGTTGGTGTCTCGACGGTGTTTTCGACAGCATCGCGGCTGGCGCGAGGGGACAGCAAGCAATCGCTGTTTCTGCATACGCTCAGGCGCGCGGTGATCCTGTTTCTGCTGGGCCTGCTGGTCAACAGCTTTCCGCACTTTCACTGGCATACGTTGCGGTTTTACGGGGTGCTGCCGCGGATTGCGATCTGCTACTTCGTTGTGGCCACGCTCTACCTCATCAGTCCGACGTGGAAGAAGATGGCGGTGCTTGCGGTCGCTCTGCTGGTTGGGTACTGGGCGCTGATGCGGTTCGTTCCCGTGCCGGGATATGGCACGCCAGTGCGGGACGTTCCCTTGCTCGATCCTGATCGCAATCTGGTGGCGTGGCTCGACCGGCACATCTTTGCGGCTTCGCATCTTTATGAGCGGACGCGCGATCCTGAGGGCCTGTTGAGTACGCTGCCTGCGGTGGCGACGACGCTGATCGGGTTGCTTACGGGCATCTGGCTGAGGACCGAGCGGGCGCTGATGGAGAAGGTGCGCGGAATTGCTGTTGCTGGTGTCAGTTGCGTGGTGCTGGGGTGGCTGTGGAACTTCTCTTTCCCCATCAATAAGAAGCTGTGGACGAGCTCGTTTGTGCTGTTCGCTGTGGGGTGGAGCCTGTTGCTGTTGGCGGTGTCGATCTGGATGTTCGACGAAGAGCGGGACGGGAAGACCAGGCCGGCGAAGCGGTCGCGGTGGTTTACACCGCTGCTTGTCTTCGGCGCCAATGCGATCACGGCGTATGTGTTTTCGGAGTTGCTGGCGGGCGGCATCGGCAGCATCTTTGTGCGCCGCGGAGTTAATCTTCAGCACTGGCTCGCCAACGGGATTCTGAGCGCGGTGCCGTATCCGGCATTCGCTTCGTTGCTGTACTCGCTTGGGTTTGTCGCGGTGTGCTGGCTGCCTGCTTACTGGCTCTATCGGCGACGGATCTTTATCAAGGTTTGAGACAAGGCGCGGCACCGTGTCTGCTAATACTTTCGACCGGTTTTGTGCATCTGAACTAGCTGCACGAGGACTTCTGATCGACGAAAGAAGAGGCGCGTGGACGAGAGCGGAAGGAAGAAGCGCGGGCTGTGGGGGTGGATTGCCGTCTCCGGCTTGATTGCCGTCATCGTGTTGGCGATAGTAGCCGACGTGATGCTGCATCGCGCCGGGCCGATTCTCAAGGGGCGTGTCATCGAGACGTTGAGCACGCGGTTTAAGAGCCGGGTGGAGCTGGATCAACTTCAGGTTTCGGTGTTGCGCGGACTTGAAGTTTCAGGCGATGGGTTGCGCATCTTTCCGCCCGACGATGTGGTTGCCGCCGGAGCGACGAAGCCGCTGATCTCGTTGGCACATTTTTCTTTTCATGCGCCGCTCCATGGGCTCTTCCTCAAACCGATGCATGTGGGCACGGTGCATGTACGCGGCATGTCGATCCATATTCCTCCGCGTGAGATGCGGCAGCAGTCGCAGCAGCCGAAGCGGAAGATGGGCAAGATCAAGATCGTGGTCGATGAGATTGTGGTCGATGACTCGAAGCTGGTGATCGAGACGGCCAAGCCGAATAAAGATCCAAAGGACTTTGAGCTGAAGCAGATTGTGATGCATGATGTCGGGCCGAACAGCCCGTGGCATTATGACGCGACGCTGGTGAATGCGATCCCCAAGGGCGATATTCATGCCGTGGGGACGTTTGGGCCGTGGAACGTGGAGAGTCCGGGCGACTCGACGGTGACGGGAGACTATGCGTTCGATCATGCGGATTTAGGCACGATTAAAGGGATCGGCGGGATGTTGTCCTCGGTGGGCACGTTCAAGGGACAGTTGAATCGGATCGAGGTGAACGGAACGACGGAGACGCCGGATTTCTCGATCGATACAGCGAACCATGCCATGCCGCTGCATACGAAGTTTCACGCGATTGTCGATGGGACAAGCGGCGATACCTACCTGCAGCCAGTGGAAGCAAAACTGGGGGGGACGGAGTTTTCATGCAGCGGGGCCATCGTGAACGTGAAGGGGAAGGGCCACATCATCGACCTGGATGTAAATGTGCCGGATGGCCGGATTCAGGACTTTTTGCATCTTGCGGTGAAGACCGAGCCGGCGGTGCTGACGGGGCGGGTAGGGATGAAGGCGAAGCTGCATATTCGTCCGGGCAAAGAGAGTGTTTCGCGGAAGCTGGGATTGCAGGGCGGGTTTACACTTCGGCAGATTCATTTCACGAATCCTGAGGTTGAAGACAAGGTCGACATGCTGAGCCTGCGGGCGCAGGGTGACCCGAAGGCGGCGAAGCCGGGCGCGGAGGATGTTCGCTCGCAGATGCGGGGCAAGTTTGTGATGGCGGATGGAAGGCTGCACCTCTCGAGCCTGTTGTATACGCTGCCGGGAGGGACGGTGCGGTTGAGTGGGGTGTACTCGCTCGATGGGAAAGAGTTCGAGTTTACCGGCAAGGTGCGGACGGAGGCGAAGCTGTCGCAGATGGTGGCTTCCAGGTGGAAGTCGCTGCTGCTGAAGCCGATCGACCCGTTCTTCAGCAAGCATGGTGCGGGGGCGGAGATTCCGGTAAAGGTAACGGGGACGAAGGGCGCTCCCAAGTTCGGGCTGGATCTTGGGCACAAGGACAAGAAAGGGAAGGATAAGGGCGGTTCCAATTAGGACGCTCCGAAGAGGAAAAGCAGATTCTCCGCCTGCGGCGAAGAATGACAATATTTCTGAAAGAGTTTTCTCGGCTGGAGCGAGAAAAGTGCCGCCTCCAGTCCGGAAGGCGTGAGTTTTACGCCAACCGTATGAAGACGACAGTTTTGGAATGGTTGATTGAGTTATTTAGGAGGATGAGGTGTTGCGGCCATGCGGTCCGAATCCATGCCTTCCTGAATCTTCTTCCAGACGTTGTCGCTGGGTTCGAGCGTCGGTTGCAGGAGGAGGCTGGCCTGGTCGGCGATGTACTGGAGGTCACGGACGAGGGCCGAACAGTTTTCGCAGGTCTTGAGATGCTCGACCAGAGTGGGATCTTCGGGAACGCCATTGCCGCCGGAGGCGAAGAGGTCTGGGAGCTGCTCCTGAAAGTCAGCGCAGGAGATGGTGGCAGGGGATTTCGAATTGGAATTCTGCGAAGTCATTGAGCGGCCTCCTTGAGGCCCGCTTGCTGGATAGACTGCTCGGGTTGACGAAGCAGTTCGCGTAGCTTGAGTCGTGCCTTGTGTAGCTGGGATTTGCTGTTTCCGGTGGAGCATTCGAGCATGGTGGCAATCTCATTATGCTCGAAGCCTTCGACGTCGTGGAGAATGAATACCATGCGGTAGCCGGGCGGTAACGAGGCCACGGCGCGCTCGAGGGCGACACGGTCGACCGAGCCGGCGAGTTGCGGGTCGCGGCTGCCGAAATCGCGCTTTGGCGCGTCGTCTTCGGAAGGATTGATGGTCTCTTCGAGAGAGACGAGGTTCAATCCCTTCTTGCGCAGATGCATCAGAACGAGATTGACCGTGAGGCGATGCAGCCAGGTCGAGAAGGCCGACTCACCGCGGAAGCTGCCGATCTTGCGGAAGAGATGAAGGAATGCCTCCTGGGTCATGTCCTCGGCTTCGGAGACGTTGCCGAGCATGCGCAGGCAAAGGGTGTAAACGCGGCGCTTGTGCAGCGCGTAGAGCTTGGAGAAGGCTTCTGCATCGCCATTTTTTGCGTTCTCGATGGCTTCGGCTTCACCGGCGATCGGCGGATTTCGTTTGAACAGGCTGGGCCCTGGCTTGGTTTCAATCATTCTTAGGCCTTGTTGCTCCATGAGGGGTGAACTCCATGCTTGTGCATCGCTTCGTTTTCGCCTGCCTGAAGGTTATCGCAAACGGGGGGTTGGGTGGTTCTTAGGTTTGAGGGACGATGTGGTTTAAAGGTTGTTTGCTCTTTGAATGACGGATTTAAAGGGGTTTGGTTATGTAGGCCGAAAGAGCCTAACGCCGATGACACCGATTCCCCTCAATCTGTTCGACCGTGGATTTCGCTCAGGGGCGCGCGGATAGAACGGGCAACATCAAGGGCGAAAAAACAGTTCCTCCGCTTCGTGAGGGCTCAGGAGCCGATGAAGCGTGCGTAGAGGGAACGGGCCAGGGTGACGTCGGTGGTTCCCTGAATGATGGCGCGGCCATCGCTGAAGAGGGTGAGGGTGTGGGGCGGGCGCTCAAAGCGGAGGAGAAGATTATTGAAGCGGACTTGCCCATGGGGTGCGAGGCGGTCGCGCATGGCGGCGAAGTCGACGGGACGGTGGTGCTCGTGAATCTGGACGGAGTTTCGTCCGCAGAGGGTGATGTGGGGACGGCCTTCGCCGGCGAGATGAGTGAACTGCCGCTGGCCGCAGACGGTGCAGTCCGGACGGGGCCGGATGGTGGAGATCTCGGAGCGTTCGCTCGTCCACAGATCAAAGGAGAGTAAAGACCGGCGCATGAGGTTGGGTTGGCCGGTGAGGAATTTGAGGGCTTCGGTGACCTGGAGGGAGGCGGCGAAGTTGACGGCGGTGCTGAGGATGCCGGAGGTGTCGCAGGTCTCGACCGGGCCGGTGGGCGGTTTAGGGAAGAGGCAGGCGAGGCAGGCGGTGGGAGCGTAGTCGATCCCACCCTCCACAAGTGCGGCGGAGGATGGGATCCCCGGAGTTTTATTGGCGGGGGGGAGGATGTTCATGGTGGCGGCGTAGGCGCCGATGGCGGCGGCATAGATCCACGGCTTCGATTGCTGGACGGCGTAGTCGTTGATGAGGTAACGGGTCTCGAAGTTGTCGGTGGCATCGAGGATGAGGTCGGCGGGGCCGAGGAGTTCGGCGATGTTGGCTGGGACGAGGTCGGCGATGTGCGCGTGGACGGCGATGCCTGAGTTGAAGAGCGCGATCTTGCGACGGGCGGCCTCGGCCTTGGGCAGCGATTCGAGGGCGTCGGCTTCATCGAAGAGGACCTGGCGCTGGAGGTTGGACGGCTCGACAAAGTCGCGGTCGATCAGGCGGAGCGTGCCTACGCCGGCGCGGGCGAGGAGCGATGCGGAGGCAGCGCCCGTGGCCCCGACTCCTACGACGGCGACATGAGCGGAGGCTAGCTTCTGCTGTCCGGCGGGGCCGATGCCGGGAAAGAGGATCTGGCGCGAGTAGCGGTCTTCCTCGGAGATGGCGGCGGCGATAGTGAGATTGCTGGGCATAGAAAAAACTGCTGTGCGCTAAAGGCGCTGCTCTTTCGTAGTATAGGGAATGCGTGGACGGTTGATGGGAGTCGGGCCGACATAGCCGGAGTTTTCGGCATCCAATCCTCTTCAGGGGCAAGTCTTTACGCTGCTTCGGATTGAGTGTCCGGTATTGTTCTGGTTGAGAGCAAACGGGAAAAGGCGGGTGTGCTTGTCGGGTCGGCTTAGCTTAAGAGAGGATGTGCGGTGTTGATGGGACGGAGAGGAGGTTCAGGGCGCGGCACCGCGGCCCGTCTGGTTGCGGTCTTCGTTTTGCTGGGCGGTTTCGCGGTTGCGCAGGAGACCCCTTCGCCGGCTTCGTCGCCGGTTCCGCCGGCTACGGGGGAAGCGCCGTCACCTGGCGCGACGTCCCAGGTGATGGCTGTGCCTCCGGCGTCGAAGACGGAGACGCCGGAGCAGGCGCAGCAGCGCATCAATGCATCGCTGGCGGACATTGGGCCTGGGCTTTCGACGACGGTGTGGCAATGGAAGGGGCTGCGCGTCAGCAAGATTGAATTTGAGGGGGTGACGTTCGACGCGACGGACAAGCTGCCGGACCAGCTTGCGCAGAAGGCGGGTGAGCCTTTCGATCCACAGAAGGTGCGGGAGAGTACGCGACGGCTCTTCGCCAGCGGACGTTATCGCGATGTCGAGGTGCGGGGTATCCGGCAGGGCGACAGCGTCACGCTGATCTTTGCGGGCTCGCCACGATATTACGTTGGCCGGGTGACGATTGCGGGGGTCAAGAGCGACCGTCTGACTTCGCTGCTGGAGTATGCGACCAAGCTGAGCCCGGGGACCGCGCTGACCCGGTCGGCGGTGCCGGATGGAGTAGAAGGGATTACCCAGACGCTCGAGCAGCAGGGATATTATCAGCCGAAGGTTTCGGTCAAAACTGTCACCGATGACGTAGGGGATCAGGTGAATGTGACCTATACCGTCGCTACGGGGCCGCAGGCACGTATCGGACAGGTGCAGTTGGAGGGGACCGACCCTGGGATGACGCTGGAACAATTCAAAAAGAAAGGGAAGCTGAAGACCGGCAAAAAGGTGACCCGCGACACGACCAGCAACGCTCTGACGCGACTGCGGGCGCAGTACCAGAAGAAGGACCGGCTGGAAGCGGTGGTAACGCTTCAGAAGCAGACCTATGTCCCGGTACGCAAGCAACTGGATTACAACTTCCACGCAGACCAGGGGCCGGCGGTCAAGGTGCTGGTGGAGGGGATGAAGTTATCGAAGAGCCGCCTGCATCTGCTGGTGCCGATCTATGAAGAAGGGACCATCGACAACGACCTGCTGAACGAGGCCGTCTATAACATCCGCGACTACGTGCAGCAGCAGGGGTATTTCGATGCCAGCGTGAAGGTCCGCGTGATCGGGGAAGATACGCCGTCGGAGCGGGTGGTCTTCACGGTAGACCGCGGGGCGAAACATAAGGTCCTGGCTGTAAACGTCAAGGGAAATAAGTACTTTGCCACGGATCTTCTTAAGGAAAGGATGCAGGTGCAGAAGGCGAACCTGTACCTGCGGAGTGGGCGATACAGTCCCTCGCTGGTGACGTCGGATGTCAATTCAATCGAGGCGCTCTACCGGGCCAACGGTTTCGATCAGGCAAAGGTGACCACCAATATTCAGGACGTGGACGATGCATCGAGTGGCAAACCTTTGAAGTTCGCGCAGATCCGCGTGACCTATGTGGTGGTGGAAGGGAAGCAGCGAAAATTCGGCCCCATCGAACTGGCGGGCGTCGATCCGGGCCGGGTGAAGGAGATCAAGGGACTGATGAATTCGCAGCAGGGGCAGCCTTTTTCGCTGGTGACGCTTTCGGGTGATCGCGACGCGATTCTTGGCTACTATCTGAGCCGCGGCTTCGACCAGGTGAGGGTGGAGGTCAAACAGGACAACAAGGTTGATCCCACCAAGGTCAACGTCACGCTGAACGTGACGGAGGGACCTCAGGTCTTTATCAACCATGTGCTGCTGTCGGGTATCGAGCACACCAAGCCGGAGGTGGTGAAGAAGCGCATCCTGGTGCATCCGGGCGAACCGCTTGACCAGAGCGCGCTGCTGGAGACGCAGAGAGGTCTTTATAACATGGCACTCTTCAACGAGGTGGTGGCTGCGGTACAGAACCCCGCAGGCGATGCTCCGACCAAGAATGTGCTGGTGCAGTTGACCGAGGCGAAGCGGTGGAACATTACCTACGGTGTTGGCCTCGAAGCGCAGACGGGCACACCGAGCCGTGGCGCGATCTCGGACGCTTCGTGCATCCAACTGGGGCGTATCCCGCCATGCAGCGATTTAACGCAGGAGGGAAAGACCGGAGTCAGTCCGCGGGTGTCGATCGATGTGTCGAGAATTAATCTAAGGGGCACGGAAGACTCGCTGACACTGCATGGGTCGTATGGTCTGCTGGAGGAGATTGGCACGCTGACCTTTCAGAACCCGCACCTGTTTGGGAGAAAGAACTTTTCCGCCAGTCTTTCCGGCGGTTACTCGAATGTGCAGGACATCACGACCTTCGCCTCTTCTGTCTTGCAGGGAGATTTTCGCGTGACCCAGAAGGTGAAGCGTGCCGATACCTTTCTCTATGACTTTCAATACCGCAGGGTGACGGTCTCCGCTCTACAGGTCGGAGCGCAATTGATTCCGTTGCTCTCGCAGCCGGTCCGCGTGGGTGGCCCGGGCCTTACGTGGTTTCACGATACGCGGTCGCCAAGCCCGCTCGATGCGGTGAAGGGATCGTATACGACGGTGCAGGCATTTCTTGCCTCTTCCAAGTTTGGTTCAGAGGCCGACTTCTACAAACTCGACGGGACCAACTCGACCTATTACGAGTTCGGCAAGCAGAAGTATGTGTTGGCGCGAAGCACGCGCATCGGATATGAATATGCGTCCGGGAAGAACCCGAACGCGGGAAATCCGGTGTGCAAGGGCGACCTGTTGACGACCAATCCCAGTTGCGATGCGGTCCCCCTGCCGGAGCGGTTGTATGCCGGAGGAGCGTCCTCTCATCGTGGATTTGGAATCAATTTGGCCGGGCCAAGGGATCTGCAGACTGGTTTCCCGGTAGGCGGCAAGGCTGTTTTTGTGAACACTGTGGAACTACGTCTGCCGCCCCCGGTGCTGCCCTATGTCGGTTCCAGCGTCAGTTTCGTGCTGTTTCACGATATGGGCAATGTGTTTCAGAACGCCGGCGATATGTTTCCGAGTTTCCTGCGGTTTCACCAGCCGGACAATCGGACCTGTTCCGACGTCTCGGGAACGATCGGGAAGTGCAGCTTCAACTATTTTTCTCATGCGGTCGGCGTAGGCGCGCGTTATAAGACGCCGGTCGGCCCGATCCGCGTGGATTTCAGCTATAACCTGAACCCTCCGGTATATCCGGTGATCGCTGACTTCAATAACAATCCGCCGCATGTGGGTCATGCGGGCCACTTCAACTTTTTCTTCAGCATTGGACAGAGCTTCTAAATGCAATGGATAAGTGACAATGCGAAGCGGTGGCTGGCTGGCGGGGTGGTGCTGGCGGCAGGGGCGATACAGGGGCGGCCGGTTTGCGCGCAAAGTCCTGTTGCGGCCCAGAGTCCTGCGACGCAAAGAGAGGCGGCTGAAAAACCTACCGTGCCCTTGGGACCCTCTTCGTCCCTCCCCGGCGCGGGACAGGGGACCGTGCTCGACCGGGTGGTTGCAGTGGTGAACGGCGATTTGATCCTGGAGAGCGATATCGATGAGGAACAGCGGTTCGAAGAGATCCAGCCCTACCGGACCGCGGGCCCGAACCATTCGCGTGAGTCTACCGTGCGGCGCCTGATCGACCGGATGCTGATTCTGCAGCAGGCGGAGATCGAGCCTGAGACAGCGGTTTCCGATAAGGAGCTCGATGCTCAGTTGGCCACGCTGCGCAAGGACATCGCGGCGTGCAAACAGTATCACTGCGAGACCGATGCGGGATGGGCAAAATATGTCAACGATCACGGCTTCACCGTGGAAGAGTTTCGCGCGCGATGGCGGCAGCGGATGGAACTGCTGAAGTTTATCGAGGTGCGTTTTCGCAATGGCATCCGAATCTCGGATGACGACATCAAGGCCTATTACGAGAAGACAATGCTGCCGGAGTATGCGAAGCGGCATGTGGCTCCGCCAAAGCTGGAGACGATCTCGCCGCGCATCGAAGAGGTGCTGCTGCAACAGCAGGTCGGCAACCTGCTGCGGGACTGGCTGACATCGCTGCGGGCGCAGGGCCGCGTGCGCATTATGAGACCGGGTGAGGTGGCGCCATGAGCGATGGCGAGAAGAGACCGCTACCCGAGAGACTGGAAGCGAAGCTCGAAGAGAAGCTAGTCAAAGTGAAGCGCTCCCTTGGTGGAAGAGTTGCGCATGTCATCGCGTGGATCTTTGCCGGCTTCAGTATTCTTCTGCTGGTCCTGGTGGCGGCGTTCTCCTGGTACTCGACGACCGACGATTTCAATCAGCGCGTGGGCAAGGAAGTGGTGAGCACGCTGGAGAGCGCAACCGGCGGTCGCGTGGAATTGAAGAAGATCAGCTTCCACCTGTGGCATCTTGCGATTGAGGCAGATGGGTTGGTGATTCATGGGCTCGAAGGCCCTGGAGAAGCGCCGTATCTCTCGGCGGACAAGATACAGGTTAGCGTCAGGATACTCAGCTTTTTTTCCCATGTGGCGGGCACCGGGATCGCATCGCACATCAGCTTGAGCTACCTGCGCGTGGACCATCCGCAGGTGCATCTGATGATCGACAAGAACGGGAAGACGAACCAGCCCGTGCCCAAACATCGGAGCACAAGCAAGGAGCCGGTGCTCGATACGCTGCTGGACCTGAAGGCGAAGCAGGTCGAACTGGCGAACGGCATCTTCCTGCTCAACGACCGGGCGATCCCATTCGATGTGGCGGCGCGCGATCTCGATGCCGAGGTTCATTACATCGCGTCGAACGACCACTATGGCGCGACCGTCGATCTCAAAGACCTCCGGACCAAGCTGGACAAGGAACCGGAGGCGGATTCCACGCTGCATGTCGAGGCTGAGGTAGGCCGGAACGTGGCCGAGTTGAAGAATCTTGTGCTGCATACAGGAAAGGCCTCGAATCTGAGGGCGAGCGCGAGCCTCAAGAACTTTGCCCATCCGGAGTGGCAGGCAAGCGTGGACGGCACGCTGGAGCTCAAACAGATTGCCGTATTGAGCGGTGTGGATGGACTGAAGGCTGGCACGGTTGATCTGGTGCTGAAGGGCCACAGTTGCTATACGACGCCGGCGGTCGCGCAGAAACGTCCCAGGTTCTGGCAGCGGCTCCATCCGAAATCGAAGGTGAAGCCGGGCAACAAGGTGCTGCCGCCTGATCCTGACTGCGTTGCGGGATACCTGCTGGTGGGTTCAGCGAAGATTCACAAGGCCGCTTATCGCGACGAGTACGTGCGGCTGCACGATATCGATGGCAGCTCCGATCTGCACATCACCCCGACCGAGCTGCTGCTGACCGCAATGACGGGATACCTTCCTGGGGGAGGGAGTGCGGAGGGTAAACTGCGCATCAGCAACTGGCTGGGCGAGGTTCCAGCGAATGCTCCTGCGGCTTCGCCGACGACGAAGGCCGCAGTGACGACCACTAACACGACGGCCAAGGCGATTGGCGCAAGTCCTCCGGTTCCGGGCAAGGTCGCGTTGCCTTCCGTGCAACCGGCGCACGCCTATCTGTCGGCAACCATCAACAAAATTCCATTGCGGACCATCATGGATATTACGGCGCCCGAGAACTTCGGAGACCTTGGTTTCGATGTAGCTGCCAGTGGGCCGGTCAAGATGGAATGGGGAGGCCCGGCGAAGGACATTGCCGATACCGTCGTCGCCGATGGCGTGCTGAAATTTGCGCCGACCGGCGTTCGCCGCAAAGGTGCGCTCTCAAATATTCCGGTGACCGGGCAGGCGCGGGCGCACTACTCGGGAAGCAATGAGACGGTTCAGATCCAGAGTGTGACGTTGCAGACGCCGCAATCGGACATCGACGCGAGCGGCATCCTAGGGGTGAACACCGGCGATCCGTTGACGGCGTTGCGCGTCGATATGACGGTGCGCGATCTTGGCGAGTACAACCAGCTCCTGTTGACGCTGGGGCTCGAAGGCAACGGCAAGAAGGGAGCAGCGGCGATCCCTGTCGTCCTCCATGGAGCGCTCCAGTTCAACGGAACGGCGCGTGGAGCGATCCGCGACCTCGACGTGAAAGGCCATCTCGAAGCCGCGGATGTAGAAGCGAAGATCGGCACGACCGATGCCCTGATAGACTCCCTGGTTGCCGACGCTGAGTACTCGCCCAACTCGGGGCTTCTGGTGGCGACTTCAACGATCAAGCGCGGGACCGCCGTGCTGAATGTGACTGGCGATTTGAGGCCGAGGAAAGCCGTCTCGCGTCGCGGCGTTACGACCTACATGTGGGACGACGGCATGGCTCTGGACGCGCAGGTCCAATTGGCCGACGCCCAGATGGCCGACCTGCTTGAGATCATCGGTCAGCAACAGAAGGTCGCGGTGACGGGGACGGTCGCGGCGAATGCGCATGTGTCGGGAACGTTGAAAGACCTTAATGGTAGTGGCCATCTCTCACTGCTCAAGGGCGTCGCTTATGGAGAGTCGTTCGACTCCGCTGCGACTGATCTGACCGTGCATGGCCAGGATGTGGAAGCGGGCAATGTTCTGCTGAAGCTGCATGGCATGCAGATTGCCGGCAACGGCGGCTACGATATGGGCACGGAACACCTCCACGGCCACATCGAAGGGCACGATCTTTTGTTATCGAAGTTCGAGACAGTGCAGAAGGCGAACGCTGGTGTGGATGCCACGCTGAGCGTGGTCGCAGATGCGAATGGAACGCTGAAAGAGCCGGGGCTGAAGGCCAATGCGAAGCTGTCCGGCATTACGGTCAAAGGCCAGCGTGTGGGCGACGCTGTCGCCGAGGCGCACACGCAGGGGCAGATGATGTACCTCACTGCCAGTTCGACGGCGGTGGGCGCGAAGCTCGACGCGACAGGCCAGGTGCAGTTGAGCGGCAACTACGAAACCCAGGCCAAGGTGACACTTACCGGATTCGATATCGGTAAGCCGCTGGCGATGTTTGGTCCGGGGACGGTGAAGGCGCAGTCTGCCATCAACGGTACGGTCACGGTGAGCGGACCGCTCAAGACCCCGAAGGAACTGAGTGGGACTGCGGAGTTCAACCCGGTCGATGTGCAGTTGCAGGGCGTGGAATTAAAGGCCGCCGAACCGTTGCGGGCCAGCCTGAAAGACGGCATGGCGACGGTGGAGCAACTCCACATCACTGGTCAGGATACCGACCTCAGGTTCAGCGGGACGGCGCAACTATTTGGCGCAACCGATCCCAAGGGCGGCAAGCTGAACATGAAGGGGAGTGGAAGCGTCAGTATGGCCCTGCTGCATACCTTCCGTCCCGATCTGATTACAAGCGGCAAGGTCGAGTTCACGGTGGCCGCGGGTGGTCAAGTCAAGAACCCAGCGCTCACCGGCAAGGTGCAGTTCGACGATGTGAATATTGCTATGGATGGAATTCCGAACGGCCTCAACAAGATGAATGGGACGCTCGTCTTCAACGAGGACCGTCTGCAGGTCCAGAGCCTGACGGCGACCACCGGCGGCGGCCAATTGAAGATCGGCGGCTATATCCGCTATCGCAACGGGCTGTTTGTCGACCTGACTGCGACCGGCGACGTTGTCCGGGTGCGGTTGTATGGCCTGAGCGCGACCGCGACCACAAAGCTGAGATTGCAGGGATCTTCCGACAGCGCGCAGTTGAGCGGGACGGTGCTGTTGACCCGATTCGGCATCGGGCCGGATGTCGATTTGGCGGCATTTGCGTCGACGGGTGGAGTGAGCACACCGCCCGACCCAAATGCTCTCGCCAGCAAGATCCGGCTCAATGTGCGGATCACGAGTTCGCCCCAGCTCGACTTTCAGAACTCGTACGCCAAGCTCGCCGGAACGGTCGATCTGACGATTCGGGGAACGGTGGCAACTCCTTCCGTACTGGGCCGTATTCAGATCACCGATGGCAGCGCTACCTTTGCCGGGACGAAGTACCAGTTGCAGCGCGGCGACATTTATTTCACCAACCCGGTGCGTATCGACCCGATCATTGACCTCGACGCCACCGCTCAGGTTGAGAACTACGACGTGACGATCGGCCTGCACGGGACCATGACCAACCTCAAGCCGACTTACCGGTCGGAGCCGCCGTTGAGCGAGGCCGACGTCTTCGCCCTGCTGGCGCTGGGGCGCACCCAGGAAGAGGCGCAGATCTACCAGGAGAAGCAGGCGCAGGCGGGCACCGATCCGACGACCAGCGCGCTGCTCGGCGGGGCGCTCAATGCGACCGTAAGCAACCGGGTAGAGAAGCTGTTCGGTGTGGGAAGCGTGAAGATCGATCCGTCCTTCGTGGGCACGCTGGGAAACTCAGCCGCAAGAATCACCGTGCAGCAGCAGCTCTCCAAGCAGGTGACGGCAACCTTTGCCACCAATGTCAACAGTTCGGCGCAGCAGCTGATTCAGGTGCAGTATGACCTCAATCACAATATGTCCATCGTGGTGACGCGCGACGAATCCAACGTCTTCAGTATTGTGTATAAATTGCGGCAACGGTATCGTTAGGTGCCGATGGAAGCATCTCATTTGTATGAATTACCGCGGATTGGCCCGGGTAGCCTGAAGCTGGTCTGCCGGAAGGAAAGATCGATGCAAGTGAAGAAAAATGTGAAGATTGCAGGACTTCTTGGGTTGTCGTGTGTGCTGCTGCTCAGCCCGGTTACAAAAGGGGTGGCCCAGGCCCCTGCGGCGGCTTCCGCCACGAGCCCTGCCGATGCACAGATTCAAGCGGACGTAACCAAGGCGCTGAACAATAAGAGATTCAAAGGGGTCACTGCTGCCGTGCAGGACGGCATCGTAACGCTGAATGGCACCGTCGATGTCTACAGCGACAAGGAAGACGCCGACAAGCGAGCGCATCGCCGCAAGAATGTGAAGGGCGTCCAGAACCTGATTGAAGTAGGCGGCCCGACGGTCGACGATGCCACGCTGCGCAACAAATTGGCGGAGAAGCTGGCTTATGACCGTGTGGGCTATGGCACGACCGCCTTCAATGCCTTGACCATTGGCGTGAAGAACGGCGTGGTCAGCCTCGGCGGCACAGCCTATGGCCCGGTCGACCGGGACTCGGCGGTCAGCCTGGTGTCGAACTATCCCGGTGTCAAGGACGTCGTCGATAACATCAACGTCGCGCCTGTGTCGCCGATGGATGATCGTATTCGATTGGCAGAGGCACGGGCCATCTATGGCGCGCCACAGTTGAATAAATATGCGCTCGACCCGGCGAAGCCAATCCGTATTACGGTCATCAACGGCAATGTCACCTTGTCGGGTGTCGTGGATAACCAGTCGGATAAAGACATCGCCAACCTCCGCGCGAACGGCGTTCCGGGAGTCTTCAAGGTCGTCAATCATCTGCAGGTCGCCGGCGCGCCGCTGGAGAACGAGAAGTAGAGCAGGGAAGTAATTCAGATAGGCAAAGCTATAGTCCACTCCGATAAACGCCGGGGTCGCCCTGTTTCTTTTACGATAGAGTTATGAGTTCTTTGTGGAAGAGTACGGCTGTGACGCTTGAGATGATCAAGTGGGAGCACTCGATCTTTGCGCTGCCGTTTGCGCTGACCGGCGCGGTGCTTGCCGCCGATGGCTGGCCCCCGTTGCGCGTGCTGGGCTGGATCGTGGTCTGCATGGTGGCGGCGCGGTCGGCGGCGATGGCGTTTAACCGGCTGGTCGATGCGCGACTCGATGCGGCGAACCCGCGGACGGCGATGCGAGCCATTCCTGCGGGTGCTCTGAGTGGAAGGTTCGTCGGCGGCTTTGTGGTGGTGTCGGTGATCGTCTTCGCTCTGGGGGCGGCGATGCTGAACAAACTTACCTTTGAACTCGCTCCGCTGGCGCTCGGCGTGGTGCTGGCGTACAGCTACATGAAGCGGATTACGCGGTGGTCGCATCTGGTGCTCGGGCTGGCGCTGGGGATCGCACCTGCCGCCGCCTGGATTGCGGTGCGCGGCACGCTCGATGTGCGCATCGTGGTGCTGACTGCGGCAGTGCTGCTGTGGGTGGGCGGCTTCGATGTGCTCTACGCCTGCCAGGACTTCGAGCACGATCGGCAGGCCGGACTCAACAGCGTGCCGCAGGCCTTCGGCATCGCTCCCGCATTCTGGATCGCACGGGCGATGCATCTCGGGATGCTGCTGCTGCTGTGCTGGCTGATTGTGCTTTTCGGATTAGGGAAGGTGGCGGTTTTTGGCGTGGCCCTGGTGGCCCTGCTGCTGCTCTACGAGCACCTGATTATTTCGCCCAAAGATATGCGGCGGATGAACGCGGCCTTCTTCACGCTGAATGGCGTTATTTCGGTTGTCTTCTTCGGCTTTGTAGCAGCGGATGTGTTATTGCGCCGATAGCCAAGGCTTTCCGGAAACAGCAAGGCCCACCGACGGGGTGGGCCTTGCTATTTCCGGCCGGTCGCGGTTTAGTGGACTTGCCGGACATCATCGTGATGCTTGAAGTCGTCCAGTTTGTTGTTGATCTTGTCTTTGACGTTCTGCGCGGTCGAAGTGACCTTCTCGCGAATGTCATGGGCCTTGTCTTCGCCGCTTTGCTTCAGGTTCGCATTGTTCCGTGCGCGGGCGTTGTCACTCACCTCTGCCGCCGTATCCTTGGTGTTGCCCCAGGCTTCCTTCACGTTCCCTTTTACCTGCTGGGCGGCGCCTGAATTGGCCAGCTTCTGATTGCCCACTGCTTCGCCGATGCCCTGTTTCACTTTGCCTGCAACCTGGTCGAATTTTCCCGTTACATTGTCCTTGCTCATTGATTGGCTCCATTTCCGTGTGTTTGTCGAGAGCCGCGTTTCTTCTCCGGCCCCGGCTAAATCGCTCGTCTGCCGGACATGAGGTTGAAGATCAGAACGATGATGGCAAGGACCAGAAGAATGTGGATCCAGCCGCCAAGGGTGTAGCTGCTGACCAACCCTATAATCCAAAGGACGAAGAGGATAATTGTGATAGTCCAAAGCATGAGTCGCTCTCCTGAGAATTGATGTCCGGCGCGGTTACTGCCGTTCGCACAATCGATCATTGCTTAGGGCACGCGGCCTTCCTGTTGTAAGTTGCCGGGAGCAAGGGCGAGGTTGCCAATGAGCATAAAATAGGAGCTTTTGAGGAGTTGAGCTTGAAGATCGCGATTCAAGGAGAGATGGGGTCGAACAGTCACATGGCGACTCTCGCAATGCTGGGCAACGCGGAGATCGTTGCGTGCAACGTGTCTGCAGAAGTATTTGCAAAGGTTGTGTCTGGCGAGGTCGATGGAGCGGTGCTGCCGATCGAGAACAGTCTCCACGGCTCCGTCGCCGAGCACTATGACCTTCTACTGGAACTTCCGGTGCGGATCGAGCGCGAGAGCCAGATGCATATTCGCCATAACCTAATCGCCATGCCGGGAGTAAAGCTGGGCGAGGTTCGACGTGTGATGTCGCATCCGGTTGCGCTGTCGCAATGCCGCCACTTTCTGGCCGGCCATCCGGAGTTTGAGGCAGTGCCGTTCTATGACACGGCAGGCAGCGTGAAGCATCTGATGGAGGCAGGTTTACGAGATACCGCCGGGATGGCGCCCGAGTTGGCAGCTACCGAATATGGCGCCGAAGTTCTGATGGCCGGGGTCGAAGACCATGCTGAGAACTACACCCGCTTTCATCTCGTCCGCCGGGACGATGCCCCCGCCGGCATCCAGGCGGAGAGGGCAAACAAGATGAGCCTGGCCTTTGCCGTCCAACACCGTCCGGGAACGTTGGTGGCCGCGCTGGAGTTGTTTGCGGCGGCTGGACTCGATCTCACCAAGATCGAGTCGCGTCCTGTTCCGGGCAGTCCCTGGGAGTATGTGTTTTATGTGGATATTCGCTTCGAAGATGCGGTCAAAGCCGATGCCGCCATCGCTGCTTTGCAGGATCATTGCCGCATGGTGAAGGTTCTGGGCCGCTACCAGGCGGCCTAGTCTTCCGGTGGATGATGAAAAGGTTTGATTGGCCGATGACGGAGTGAGGACGGACGGCGTCTTAGAGGGTACGGACTGGGTTGCACCGGATTAAGATTTGCTGCATCCAATAGCTGATAACCTGATAGAGGGACACTCAATGGCAAACGATTTCGTTAGTGTGATTCAACCAAAAGCGTCAAAAAACGGGGAAACAGCTGGAGAGCAGATAGTTGCAAAGAGTCCCATTCCGGTACTCCCGGTGCGGGACACGGTGCTTTTTCCCCATGCGGTGCTGCCTTTGACGGTAGGTCGCGAGAGCTCCATCCAACTCATTCAGTCGCTTGGCGAAGAAAAGACCATCCTTGTGGTCGCGCAGCGGGATGCCCGCCAGGACACCCCACAGGGGGCGGATTTATACGCCGTTGGGACGCTCGCGACCGTCCATAAAGTCGTGAAGATGCCCAATCAAAGCCTCTTTGTCTTCACCGAGGGCAACGAGCGTGTCCATGTCGGCGAATTTTCGCAGTTGACGCCATTCATGACCGCGGAATACGAGACCATCGAGGAGATCGATCCGACCGTCTCCCCCGAGGCCGAGGCGCTACAACGCAATGTGGTCAGCCAGTTCCAGACGATTGTGACCTCCTCGCCGACCTTGTCTGACGATCTTCAGACGATTGCGATCAACATCGATGAGCCGGGACGGCTGGCCGACTTTATCGCCTCGTCGCTGCCGTTTTTGACCACGACCGACAAGCAGGAGCTGCTCGAAACGCCGGACGTGTCGGCGCGGCTGGAACGCATCAACAAGCACCTCGCCAAGGAGCTTGAGGTTCAGCAGCTTCGCAACAAGATCCAGAGCGAGGTGCAGGACTCGGTGCAGCAGTCGCAGCGCGACTACTACCTTCGTGAGCAGATGAAGGCCATCCAGAAGGAGTTGGGCGATCTCGACGATTCGCAGAAGGACATCGCCGAGTTGAAGGAGAAGATTGAGAACGCCGGCATGCCGGAGGAGGTAAAAAAAGACGCCCTCAAAGAGCTGGCCCGCCTGAGCCGGATGAATGCGATGGCTGCCGACTACAGCCTGACGCGCAACTACGTCGAATGGCTGGCCGTGCTGCCGTGGGCAAAGAGTTCGGCCAGCGAGATCGACATCGTCAAAGCCAAAGAGATCCTCGACGCCGACCACTATGGTTTGCAGAAGGTAAAAGACCGCATTCTCGATTACCTCTCGGTTCGCCGCCTGAAGCCGGACATGAAGGGGCCGATTCTGTGCTTCGTCGGACCTCCGGGCGTGGGTAAAACTTCGCTGGGACGCAGCATCGCGCGTGCGCTGGGGCGCAAGTTCTCGCGTATCTCTCTCGGCGGCATGCACGACGAGGCGGAGATCCGTGGTCATCGCCGCACCTATATCGGTGCACTCCCGGGCCAGATCATCCAGAACCTGAAGCGCGTCGAGACCAACGACCCTGTCTTTATGCTCGACGAGATCGACAAGCTGGGGCGCGACTTCCGTGGCGATCCTGCCAGCGCGTTGCTCGAGACGTTGGACCCGGAACAGAACAATACGTTCCGTGACAACTATCTCGACCAGCCGTTCGACCTCTCGAAGGTGCTGTTCATCTGCACGGCGAACCAGCTTGATACCGTGCCCGCGCCGCTGCTCGATCGCATGGAGATTATCGAGCTTACCGGTTATACCGAGGAAGAAAAGGTCAATATCGCCGAGAGATATCTGATTCCGCGCCAGATCAAGGAGAACGGTATCAACCCTGAGATGGTCGAGTTTCCGACGGCAAGCGTTCACCTGATCTCGCGGCACTATACGCGTGAGGCGGGCGTCCGCAAGCTCGAACAGCTGATCGGAACGATCTGCCGCAAGGTAGCCCGTCGTGTGGCCGAGGGGAAAACCGAGAAGGTCGTGATCAGTCCGGAGATCGTGCACGAGTTCCTTGGCGGTATCAAGGTCCGCGTCGATACCGAGATTGCCGAGCGCACCAAGCGCGCAGGCGTAGCGGTCGGCCTGGCCTGGACACCTGCTGGCGGCGACGTGCTCTTCATCGAAGCCAATCGTATGAAGGGCAAGGGCGGCTTCACCATCACCGGACAGATCGGCGATGTGATGAAGGAGAGTATGCAGGCTGCACTTACCTGGGTCCGCTCGAATGCCGTATCGCTCGGCCTCGACGAGGACTTCACCAAGGACTCCGATCTGCACATTCATGTGCCTGCAGGAGCGATCCCGAAGGACGGCCCCTCGGCTGGCGTGACCATGGCCACGGCGCTGGTGAGTCTACTGACGGACACTCCGGTGCATCCATTGACCGCGATGACCGGCGAGATTACGCTCAGCGGCAACGTGCTGCCGGTAGGCGGAATCAAGGAGAAGTTCCTCGCCGCCAAGCGTGCGGGCGTCCGCGACGTCATCATGCCGACAGAGTGCAAGCAGCAGGTGGACGAGGACCTCACGCCCGACCAGATCGAGGGCGTAACGATCCACTACGCTTCTCGTATCGAAGAAGTGCTTGCCGTAGCGCTGCCTCATACCAAGCGCGAAGCAGTCCACGACGAACAGGTGCGCGAAGAGGTATTACAAGCAGCGGTATAACAATCTCGAATCCAATCATGGGCGGCTCCCATCGTGGAGCTGCCCTTTTCTTTAGCCGGGAGGGAGATTTCAGCATGATGACCATCGGCCATTCGACACTGCCTCTGGAGGTCTTTGTGCAGGCGTTGAAGGACAATGGCTGTCACCTCCTTGTGGACGTAAGAAGCATCCCCCGTTCCCGCCATAACCCTCAGTTTGAACAGGCAACGCTCTTCGCGGCGCTCGAAGCCGCAGGCATCGCGGCCGTATGGAAGAAAAGCCTCGGCGGCCGTCGCCATGCTCACAAAGACAGCATCAATCGCGGCTGGCGAAACAGTAGCTTTCGCGGCTATGCCGATTACATGCAGACCCCGGAGTTTGCCGCGCAGATCGACTGGCTGATGGCGCTGCCCGGCCTCGATTCGACTACGATCATGTGCGCGGAGGCGGTTCCCTGGCGCTGTCATCGCTCGCTGATCGGTGACGCGGTGTTGACGCGCGGCGGCAGCGTTGAGGACATCTTCGTTCCCGCGGCCGGCAATAGCTTCCGTAAGCCGCACGAGCTGACATCCTTCGCACGCGTCGAAGGCCAACGGGTCTGGTACCCTTCGTTGGAAGAAGAAGCGAACCCAGGGTTGTTCGGCTAAGCTCGCCAGCGCGGTATGCTACCGATATGCGCGTCAACGTGCTTTATTTCGGAACATTGAAAGATTTATTTGCGCTGGAGCAGGAGCCTCTGGATGTGCCCGACGGCACGACCGTCGAAGCCCTGTTGAGCCTTTTGTGCGCCCAAACGTCTAAGCAGAGCGAGGTCTGGAGGACGCTGGCGGTGGCGGTCAATCGAGATTATGCCGGGTCAGCTACGGTACTGCACGAGGGGGATGAGGTCGCTTTTTTGCCTCCTGTAAGCGGAGGCGCGCAAAGCAGGTGCGAGTCATGAGAGTCGAGCTTGGCACCGCAGTGATTCCCTCGGCGCAAGTGCTGGATGAGATGAAGGCCGACACGGACGGCGCGGTCTGCGTCTTCGATGGAATCGTGCGCGACAACACGCGTGGGCGGCAAACGCTTTTTCTTGATTACGAAGCTTACGAAGAGATGGCGCTCGGCCAGATGCGCAGCCTTGCAACGGAAGCCATCGTTAAATTCCCGATCCGTGACGTGGCGCTGCTGCATCGCCTGGGACGGCTTGAAGTCGGCGAGACCAGTGTCTTGATTGTCGTTGCCTCGGCGCATCGTGGAGCGGCCTTCGATGCCTGCCGATGGCTCATCGATACGCTTAAAAAGACCGTCCCCATCTGGAAGAAGGAGCACTTCGTCGATGGCGCAGTCTGGGCCGCGGGTGAGCCGTTCCCGGATGAGATCGCAGCCGTTCCTTCTATCGATCAGGAGAGGCAGTGATGAAGCTGGCTGCCGTTATGCTTGTCGCGGCGCTGATGCCGCAGGCCCCCATCGAGCGTCGTCCCCCACCGCCGCAGGTGCCGACGATCAAGGTCGAAACCCGGCTGGTCAACGTCGCCGTTAACGTGCTGGATGAGCATGGTGCACCCGTCTCAGGGCTTACGCAGAATGATTTTCAGATTGCCGAAGACGGCCGCCCGCAGAAGATCGCCTTCTTCGAGAAGGAGTCATCGACGCCGCTCTCCATCGTATTGGCGATTGACGCCAGCGGCAGCGTGATGCCGGATGCGCGGCTGGAAAAAGAAGCGGCGAAACACTTCATCAATGCGCTGCTGCGCGATCAGGACGAGATGGACCTGATGGACTTCTCCGATACCGTTCGCGAGATCGTACCCTTCACCAATCAGAAGAAAGCGATCGAGCGCGGCCTCGGCGAGTTGAAGCCGGGAGACGAAACTGTTCTGTACGACGCCATCTACCTGGGCTCGCAGCGACTCGCCGGGACCCGTCAGGATGCCGGAAGGCGGCGCGTGCTGGTGCTGATTACCGACGGCGTCGATAGCAAGGGAGTGCGTTATGAGCAGGCGCTCGAACAGGCGCAGCGTGCCGGGGCTATGGTTTATTCGCTGATCATCGTGCCTGTCGAGGCGGACGCCGGGCGAAACACCGGCGGCGAACACGCCCTGATCCAGATGGCGCAGGACACTGGAGGGAAGTATTACTACGTCGAAGATCCGAAAGATCTGGAGCCTGCCTTCGCGCACCTGTCGGATGACCTGCGTACGCAGTACGTGCTTGGCTACTATGCCCCGCAGGGGGTACGGCATGAGCAGCCATTCCGCGCGATCAGTGTGCAGATGAAGGACCCGGCCCTGCGCGCCAAATATACCCTGCGATATCGCACCGGATACTATTCGGATGCGCGTTAGTCTTATGAGTGAGAAGACTGAGAGGTAATTTGTGAATAAATTCGAATTTGCACATGTAGCGGATGGCATTGCGCGACAGGCAGGGGCGCTGCTTCGGAAGTTCTACGAAAAGGGTGTGTCTACTGAGTACAAGGGCGACGTCGATATCGTCACCGAGGCCGACCGCGCCAGCGAGCAGCTCATTCGCGAGAAACTCAAGGCGGCATTTCCTACCCACGGCGTCTACGGCGAAGAGGGGACCCGCGATCAGCTCGAAAGCGAGTATCGCTGGTACGTCGATCCGCTCGACGGCACAACGAACTTTGCTCACGGTTTTCCGGCTTTCTGCGTCGTGTTGGGGCTGGAGCATCGTCCTGCCGGTCTGGCTGCCGATGCCGACGGCGAGATGGTCGCTGGAGTGATCTACGACCCTTTGCGCAACGAGATGTTCTCGGCAGAGCGCGGCAAGGGGGCATTCCTCAATGGCCGCGCCATCCACGTCTCGAAGACGAAGACTCTGCAGGAGTCGTTGACCGCAACCGGTTTCCCCAGCCACAAGCGGCACACCAGCCCCAACATACACTTCTATCAGCAGATTACGCTGCGCTCTCATGGAGTCCGGCGCGCTGGTTCGGCGGCACTCGATCTGGCTTATGTTGCTTGCGGTCGGCTTGACGGCTTTTGGGAGTTCAACCTGAATCCCTGGGACACATCGGCAGGAGTGCTGCTGGTGGCCGAGGCAGGCGGAACGGTGACTCACTTCGATGGTGGCAAGTTCACGCTGGACAGTCGGGAGGTTCTGGCCACCAACGGTCTGATTTTGCCCGAGACGACGCATGTTTTTACTGAACTCTTCGCTGGCAGAGGATTGGAGCCGATTCCTACACCGGCGGAGTTCGCCGCGAGACGGGCTGAGGCTTCCAGGTAAATGCAGGAGGGATGACGGATGGAACACCGGCGCCCAGCGAGGGATTACAGGCTCGTGGTTGTCATACTGCTCGATGTTCTCGTTGCATTCCATTCGGCTCCCGCTCAGCAGGTGCAGCCGCCTTCGCTCGATGAGATTCTGCTTCGGCTCGACAGCAATCTCCATCATTACGATGCCCAGGTTCCCAACTTTTTCTGCAACGAGCATGTCACTTCGGTGATTGTTTATGGGAAAAATCATCAAAGCACTGTCACCGATTCGGTCTTCCGTCTTAAGCGCTCCACGGGCCCCGGCAAAGCCGGAGCTCTTGCAGAATCGCGCGAGGTAAAGGCGATCAACGGCACTCCGGCGGAGGGCAAGAACATCAGCGGGCCGTCGATCCTCAGCGGGGTCTTTTCGGGCGGCCTCAATACGGTTTCCCTTGGCCAAAAAAGCTGCATGAGCTACACGTTACAGCCGATCAAGCCCGGACAGCCCTACGTCGTTCAGTTTGCCACGTTGCCCGGCGTCCTACATGCTTCAAACTGCGTTCTCAAGGAGGACGGAGCGGGGCGAGTCTTTATCGACCCAGCAACCATGCAGGTCAAGCGAATGGAGCTTACGGTCCCTCGCCATGCCATTGTTTCTGCGGTGACGGGGGTCTGGCACATCTCCATCGATTATTCCCCCGTTCAACTCGGCGGACAGACCTTCTGGATGCCTGCGAGCATTACCTCGAGAGTGACCCCGGAGGATGTCCGCGATCCCACTATCTGGTGGTTCAACGCCCGTTATACCGACTATCACAAGCTCGAAGTCACCTTCCGTATCCTGCCGCCGAATGGGCCAGCTCACCCCTGAATATGAGGGGACCTGGAGATAAGAGCAGATCCTCCGACTTTGGCGAAGGGTGACAAAATTGGACGGTATAGCTTCTCTTTTGAAGCTCCCTAAGGGGTTCTGACGCGAAGTCGGACCTGAATCAGGCCGGGGAAAGCTGTACTTCGTCCGGCAATCGATTTGCAGCGGGGGCGAGAAGTGCTGCTAAAATCGAGACACAAGCTCAGACACAACCAGTGATTTTCAAGTTGTAAAAAGGGAGATTTAACGAGATGGCTTATGTGATTGCGGAACCTTGTATCGGGACGAAGGACACGGCTTGCGTGGACGCTTGCCCGGTGGACTGCATCCACCCGAAGAAGGATGAGGACGGCCACGCCGATTCCGAGCAACTGTTTATCGATCCGGTCGAGTGCATCGACTGTGGCGCGTGCGTGCCGGTTTGCCCGGTCTCGGCGATCTACGCCGGTGACGACCTGCCGGAGAAGTGGGTCGACTTCCAGGCGAAGAACGCAGCCCACTACGGCCGCTAGTTCCGCCGAACGGCGAATTTGCAGTAGCGCGCAGCCAAAGCGGCTGCGCGCTTTCGTTTGTATTTACGAATAAGCGGGCGCGATGACACAGCGGCAGGGCGAAGCGATCGTGTTGAGGGTTTGGCCCTTTCAGGAGGCTGACCTGCTGGTCAGCCTTTTCACGCGCGAACAGGGGCGTATTAAAGGAGTAGCGCGGCACGCCATGCGCTCACGCCGCCGTTTCGGCGGAGCCCTTGAGCCCATGACGCACGTTCGCGCGAGCTACGCTGAGCGGCCCCGGCAGGAGCTGGTTCGTCTCGACGCTTTTGAAATACTCTCCTCTCCCCTAAGCCGTCCTATCGATTACTCACGGACTGCCGCGCTTCAGACTGTCGCCGAGGTGCTGGAAGAGGCGTTGCCGGATCAGGCTCCGGAAGACGCCGTGTTCAGGCTTGCGCTCGCCGTTCTTCAGGAGATACAGGTCGGGCGGGTCACGCTTCCGGTGACCTACTTTGCGCTCTGGATGAACCGCCTGATGGGCTGGATGCCCGAGCTTGGCCGCTGCGTCGTCTGCGGACTCGACCTTCGCGGGAGTGCTGTGTGGTACTCGGCAGCGGGCGACGGCGTCACCTGCCGCGACGACCGCCGCAACGGCAGCATGGCGCTGTCTGCTGAATCAATTGTTATCGCTAACCGGATTTTCCGCGGCACCGTGCGCGAGTTGGCTCAGGAGCAATGGCCTCCAGTGCCGTTGGCGAACCTTCAGCATTTTGCGATCGACACATTGGAGCGGCACTTGGAACGCAGGCTTACGAGCGCCCGGGCGCTGACAAGGATCGGCAGATAGCCTTCGTTGCTGAGTCTATGGTGTCGAGTACCCTCCCCGTACTTAAGTCCTAAAGTATTCATAAATAGACAGTTGATTCTGGACTTTGAACTGGTCTTTGATCGGTGATGTGTTTAAAAGCAGACGCCCGGCCGATTGGCCGGGCGTCTCTTGTCTCTGAATTAATGATAGCAGCGATGTCAAGACCTAAAGGACTTTAAGGCTTCGTCATCTTCAGATTGCTTACCGTGCCCTCGGTGTTATGAGCGAAGCGGATTCCGTAGACGCCGTCCGTAGACTTCAGTTTTCCAGTCGTCACGAGGTCGGATTTGGGATAGCTGGCAACCACTGT